>OLWW01000108.1_pt1 | contig 61402 bp, 58 predicted proteins | sample 1673991 | NCBI WGS metagenome assembly OLWW01 (sample SAMEA103958136, study PRJEB25191) | human gut metagenome
GTAATTTGGATATATCAGGAGGAGCGGAACATTCATCTAAATTTTCTTCTTTAAATATTTTATCATATTTTTTATCCAGCTCTTTATATTTTTTTCTAATTCTTCCTGTGTAATTTCTTGATTATTCAGTTTGTCCAAATAAGGCTGAAATTCAGCATCAAAAGCGTTTGAAAGTTCACCAGCTCTGTCGTCTTTTTCTATACTATAAGAAATATCATATTGAATATAATAACTATCCCCTTCACATATCTTTTTTATAAGATTGCTTGTCACAAAATAACTGCTTATTTTGGTTAAAATCATACTTATTAAAAGTGTTATTACTGCAAATTGAAATAAAATTAAAATAGTCATGAAAGGACGTCTTTTCAACTGTTTAACTGCATACTTAAAAATCATTTTATCACCCTTTCATCTTTTGTTTTATCTGAATAGCATTCTTCTTACAATAATAAAAAAGAACAGGAATAAATATCAGCAAACACAATACAAAAATGATTAAAAATGCAATGATTACATGAATCCGGGAATATCCATAATAAAATGCCACATCATATTTTTTCAAAACATTTATCAGAATTACTCTGAAAATAATAAAGGCAACTCCGAATTGCATAATTAACAGAGCTATCATTTCAGAAACAAAAATTTTCATTAAATTTCCTGGGGAAGCACCACAAAGCTTGAAAATATATATTTTGTTTACTCGCATTTGAAGTATAAAAGAATATAAATAAGCACATGAAATAATTGCTGCAATTACCATAAGTAACAAGCAGATATTTTCAAAATCAAGCATAACAGGAGCGTTTTCTAAAATATCATCCATTACAGTTTCTATTTTAAATTCCGGAAACAATTTTTCATGTTCTTTTTTACATTCCTTGATTTCCTGTACACTTAATTCTTTGTCGAATACAATTGAATATGTTGTTGGAATGATATTATTTTTTATTAATGACTTCTGAGTTAAATACCCATTAGCCATATTATTAGGAGCATAACTACCTATCACCTTGAAATTTGTATTGTCGTATGTCATAGACTTTAATTCTGTACCAATTCCAACAATAATCATTACTTCATCGCCATTTTCTATTTCATCATCAGAGAAAAAACGACCTTTCATAGGTTTGTATTGTTCAGAAAATTTTTTTAAGTTCTCTTTTTCGTCTGTGATGAAACAGCCCATATAACCTTCCTCGGAATTCAGATATCCACAAACATAATTTACAGAGCTATTATTTTCATAATAGCTCTGTAATCTGTCTGAAATATCATCAATTGCCAGTTGGCATTCATTATTTTTTAAGTCAATTTTATTGAGAGATAAATCGCCTGCACTGACCGTATCAGATAAGCAATCAAGCTTAACCACTACATACAATATTGTAATTGTAGATATAATAAGTGCAATAAACATAATGATAAAAACAACAGTAGTTGTAATTCGCATGGGGAACACGATTTCATAACGTGTCCATAAGTCCAACACCTACAAAAAACACGTCAATTTTCTGTTCCTTTGTGCCTTTCAAATGTTCGCCAACTTCAATACGGTCAACAAAATCAGATAAGACTTCGGAAGTAAGCTCTGTAATGCTGTCGTATTTTTCAATTGCTTCATACAATCTATTGATTTTCTGATATGCATCTTTTGCACTATTTTCCTGTAAAATCAGGTCTGCAATTTTTGCATTCAGTTCAGCCTTTTCTTCAGTGTATGTTTTTGATAAACTTCCGAAAATATCTGAATCAATTTCGTTACGAACTTTTGCTTCAAACAAACCCTGTACATACTTATCAATCTCAGCAATTCGAGTTTGTGCAGCATCTATTTCTGATTGGATTTTGCTTCTGGATGCTGTTTCATCGGCATTCAGCCTTTTTCTTACTTTGGCTTTAAATGACCGAATATCACTCTTGGCTTCGTACCACATAAGTTTGATTTTCTGCAATACACATTGCTTTAGTGCATCTTCATCAATACGATGATAGGTGCATTTTTTTTGCTGCTTTCTATAACCAGAACACTCATAACTTACAATCATGTTGCCACGAGCTTTATGCCTAAATACATGAAATCTGGATTTGCAATCTTTGCAGTATACATATCCAGTGAAAAGCGTATCTTTTGTTTTACTTTTCTTTTTTCTGCATCTTTTAGCATATCGGTTTTGTGCCTTTTCAAATATCACTCTGTCAATGATAGTTGGGTGAGTATCTAAAAAAACACGTTGCAGTTCCGGCGGATTTTTTATGATTTTCTTGCTTTTATAAGAAGGCTTATGTGTCTTGAAATTCACTGTGTCACCGCAATATTCACGATTTGTAATAATCACGGTTATAGTTGCACCTGTCCATTCATATGGCGTATCAGATTCTTTTTGATAAAGGTAGACAAACGGTCGCTGGATTTTTTCATCCCGAAGAATGTTTGCTATTCTTGACACACCATTTCCGCTTATATAAAGCTCATAAATTCGCCTAACAACAGAAGCAGCATACTCGTCTATTATCCATTTTTCTTTGTCTTCAGGTGATTTCTTATACCCGTAGATTGCTCTGCTGCAAAGTCGTCTGCCAGAGTTGCCCTTTTGAGTAATCATCGCCCTCATTTTCTTGGAAATATCCTTTGCATACCATTCGTTGATAAGATTGCTGAACGGTATAAGGTCACTCAGTCCCTCTGCGGAATCCACATTATCGCTAATTGCCACAAATCGAACATTGTATTCCGGAAAAATAATCTCTGTTTACTGTCCCACCATCAGATAATTTCTTCCCAAACGTGACATATCCTTAACGATAATTGTACCAATCAGACCATTCTCAACATCTGTCATCATTTTTTGAAATGCTGGTCTTTCAAAGTTTGTACCGGAATAGCCATCGTCTGTATAAAACTGATGGTTTATAAAGCCATGTGTATTTGCATATTCTGCAAGAAGTTCTTTCTGATTGGCAATGCTATTGCTGTCATGCCCCGAATTGCCTTCATCATGAGAAAATCTCGCATATAATGCTGTGATTTTTCCTGTCTGTATCATCCCATAATACCTCTCATTCGTGATGCAGACAGACGGATATAACTGTTTATTTTATTATACCGTATATCCATAGAAAAATCAAGTAATTATACAGGGTAAAACGTTTCTCTTCTATTCAATTGTCAAGGTACTCATTCTCTAAAAACGAAAGATTTTTATACGCCAATTTTCGCAGACGATGAAGATTTCTGTTTAACTTTTCACGAGCAGTAGATTCGGCAATTCCATGCCGTTTTCCTAACTCTTTATGTGTGACTTTTTCACCAAGATAGTAGTCTTCAATCAACTCATAACCTTCTGGGTTTGATAGTCGATACTCATCCATTGCTATCCTAAGAGCTAAAAGCAGCTTGTGTCGATATATTATTTCAGTTTTCTCCAGCTGCTTTTGCTCCCACACATAGTAGTCTATCTCCCATACATGGTAGTCTGCATATGACGATGACAAAATAACACTCATCCGCATATCGCCCCTTTGAACTATATGCAGACAGATTGTTTTTCTTTGCTGTATATCATTATAGCGTATTTTGCGAAAAAAACAAGTGCCACATTTTTTTCGGTTCGCTATATGAATTCAGAATGATTACCCTACTGCTTTAGAAATCTTTTCGTTAATACTTTTCATGTCTAGGTCTATTACTGCTTTTTCACCGATAAGAAGAATAACTGTTCTTCTATCAGTCAATTTTCTACCATGAATAAAGCGATGTCGGTCAGTTGCTTTTAATTCCATAAAAGCATTTGCATCTTCCATGTTGTCAAAACGCTCTACATTGTATTTCTTATCAAGCTTGTTATAGTAAACACCATAGATACAACCATAAAGCTTGAAATATGTTGCTGAACTCATCATAATAAACAACTCCCTTTAAATATAAAACTTGAACTTTCTTTCTTTTTATTTACCTGAAAACAAGTAAGAATAATCAAGACCTGTAACGTTTTTGATATAAACAAGGTCTGAAAAGTTGAAACCATAATTAAGAGAAGAATCCTTGTTTTCTTTTCCTGTAAGAATGAAATGAAGCTTGTTCTGGTCAATACCGGAAAGAGTAGACAGTTTTTCAGTTCCAAAACCTTTTTCTGAAAGATGGTATAATACAATCCTTGAAAGTTGAATTTGCATAGCCGTATCAATATCATTATCAGGGCAACCGTCCATAATGTCCAGAATTGTAAATAATACGCTGCTATTCATATCAGAAAGCATAGCCTTCGGCTCAAATTTCACTCCATGTTTATTCATAAGCCACCCAATAGAACAACCTACATATTTAGCAATAGCAAGTTTCTGTTCATCAGAAGTTCTCACAACTGCTTGTAGACTGTTAAATCTCTGAGGAACGGAACTGGATTCTTTTAAAACAGATTTCTTGCTACTAAGTCTTACAGATACATTTACATCAGAATCAAGCAAAAAATCTATTGATACATCAAAGTAATCTGCAATTTTCTTTAGTGTTTCTCCATTAGGGATAGTTCCCTTTTTCCAATTGTTTGCTGAACCCGATGATATTTCAAGTTCTTTCAATATTGCATGAGGTTTAATCCCTTTGATTTCTGATAAATACCGAAATTTCTCCCAAAACATAAATAAAAGTTCTCCTTATCTTGCAATGCTTTTGCGATACTCTTTATTCAATGCCGGAAATCATAAACTTAATGCTTTTATTAAAAATATCGCCAAGGGCAAGCAAGTCGGATAGATTAAAAGGATAATTTCTAAGGCTATCCTTTTGTTTCTTGTCGCAAAGAATAAAATCGGCTTTTTCGCTAAGAAATTCATTTGGAATCTGCTCACCAGAACAAATTTCTAGGTTATAAAGGACGATTCTACTAAGTTGCATTTGCATATTTGCAATAAGCGGATGGTCATTAACATTATCAAATATTGCAATAAGATTATCCCAACCACGTTCGCTTATGTTTGCCACTCTTTTATACGGATTCTTTTCAACGACATTCTTATCATTTCCACAAAGAAAGAGGATACTGCAATTAGCGAATAACGCTATTTCATTTATATAATCATCCTTTATGGGTGTGCTGCTATTTAGCGAAATTGTCCTAGCCGAAGTTGCTTCATGTCCCCACAATTCTTGCTTTACTGAAGCTCCTACACCATTATCGTCATATTCTGTTCCAAGTAGAAAACCTACAGTACACTCAAGCTTCTGTGAAATTTTAATAAGCATTTCATAACTAGGATTCCCACCGTTTCTCCAGTTGGTTATGTTACTCTTACTTATTCCAAGTTCGGTTACAAGGCTGCTTGCTGAGTAGCCTTTTTCTTTGCATCTTGTTTTAAATGCTTCAAAATCCATAAATATCACTCCTTTCACTATATCAGAATCAAAAAATTATGATTCTTCTACAGGCTGTATCGGAAAGAAATGACTTTCCAGTTCCATAGCCATAGGCTCATCATTATTTTCTGAAACTGTCGATGAAGATGAACCGGACACAGGATACACCTCATCTACGTTGAAATCGGATGTTGCATACTGTGTCGGTGCGTTGTATAAAGCCGTTAAAATATATGACTTTCTGTTTTTTGGCACAGTATTCGTTTTACGCAAATTATCCATAGTAAAAAGCAAGTGCCAACGATTTAGCTTGTTTAACTGTTGCCGAACTGCATTAGCATCCATTTTGACTGAATTGACGTATATATTCTTTTTGACTTTCCACGCCCATGAAATTACAGACTTAATCTCTGTAAGTAAAGCATTGTCGTAGTCATCGTATTTTCGATTTTTTTCAAACATATCCATAAACAAATCAAAAATGCCAGCATTCCTTAACTTCTTCCGGACTTCTGTTTCTTCAGTTAATGCTGCATACGGCGAAGAAATGGATTGTGCTTCATCATGGGAAGTTTCTCGTATTTCATTGCCGAGTTTATTGCCGAGAACTCTTTTTTTCTTTTTTGTTGCATTAAATTCTATATCCACAGATTTGTATAATGCAGCAAGGTAGTAAGCTCTCTTGTCATTGATTCCTTTGCCATGCTTCTTCACATTTCTGATAACATATGCAATATGCTGAGAGGTCAACTTTGAAAATTTCTCTTTTAGGTATTCGTGTTCAATTGTTTCACCATGAACTGAGATGCAATCTGTTGTTGCAATCCATTCAACGATGTCATCAATAAGACAGCTATCAAAATTGGTTTTGAGTTGTTCGGCATTTAGCTGTAACGATAAATTTTCTTTTTCTTTGATAATCTCTTCTTTTCGTTCTTGCTCTGAAAGAGCAGAAGAGAAAGAATCATCATCATAAAAAAAGTTATATGTTTTATTATTGGGTATAGAAAATGTACTACCCGTGTTTGAAAACTGGACTACCGTTTCAAAAAAATAGTCCGATTTTTCTGAATCGGAATCAGCTGCCTTTCTCAAACTTTCAAGGTAGTTCAGGTCTGCTCTATAATGATTACAATCACCTGTTGTTCGTTCCACGATAATCAATTTTTTCTGCACCAACGTTTTGATGTATTTAGAAATAGTTGACCGAGAATTGATTCTCAGCCGATTCATAAAAGTCTTATAACTGCAAAAGCAATCCTTTCCGCTTTTCGTGAATCCATAAATCAGAGCATAAAAATGACGTATACCGTTTCGCAATCCAAGAAAAGTAGACATCCACTCATAGTCGGCTGAATAATTAGTTGTAAATTCCATTGTGTTCTCCTTCCTGTTTACTTTTTCTTAATTTGTTAATGCAATTATACAACCGATAAGCAAAAGAAACCAGTTGCAATATCTGAATCATTTGAGAACTTTTTAAATGTGATTTTGTCGAATATGAATTTTTGAGAAATAGATGGAACAACATGGCTATTTATTCAAAAAGCATCACTATAAATAAAGCAGCACAACCGCTTTTCTTCTTTATGATAAAATTTTCCCAATTCCCACAAGATAGAAATCAAGAAGTACACTCTTCTTTCCCAATTCATTTTCCTCTCTTATCTCAATTCTATCCACCAAACTATTCACAGCTGTTTCAGAGATTTCATTTAGAGATTCCAAGGAGAATTGATTTAATCTTCTACAAAACAAATCAGCACCTTTGATTTTTTCTTCTGCTGCACAAAGGACATGCTGACATTCTTCGTATTTCGATTTTAGTTGAATTGTTTCTTCGTCCATACTGAACATAATAGAATCAAAGAATTCGTCTGTAATGCGTTTTGAGAGTTTATCTGCGTATGCGGATTTTTTATAATCGCTTACTTCTCGAATTCGATTTTCGACTTTTTCACATTCGGAACGTGCTGCCATTAGTTCAGAGCTGCATTTTGCCCGAAGCAAATATCGTAGTTTTCTTAAAAATGTTTTTTTGTCGTTTTCGTATTCTTGTAGAATTTGATAAAGCAGCTTTTTCAATTCTTGCAGAATTGTTTTTTCCGGAATGTAGTGAGATGAACAAGTCTGATTTTTCTTCTTGCGGTAATTGTTGCAGACATACACGTTATAGATTCCGCCTTTTTGTTTTTTTCTCATTAAGTACATTTTGCATTTGCAGTCATAGCAAAATACTTTTCCATCCAAAATAGGTCTTTCTCTGTTACGAACATATTTTTTCTTTTGAGAAAGTTTTTCCTGTACCGCTTCATAATCTGCACGGCTAACAATTGCAGTTTGTGTATTCTGGTGAATCACCAATTCTGAATCTGGTTTGAATATCACCCGTTTATCTTTATATGATTTCCGTTCTGTTCGGAAATTTACTGTATCACCACAGTATTCCTGTTTAGATAGAATATCTGCAATAGTTCTCCCATTCCATGTATACGGGTCAGTCTGGGCAGAGCTTCCTTTTCTAATCTTACCACGATATGCACTAGGACAAAGTACTTTTTTATCATGCAGCATATCAGCAATTTCTGAAAATCCGTGTCCACTCAAATACATGGTGAAAATGAAACGCACTACTTCTGCTGCATCTTCATCTATAATCCAATGAGATTTATCTTGTGGGTCTGTGCGGTATCCGTATATCGGTCGTGTTGTTACATGTTTACCGCTTTCACCTTTAGCACGAATTGCAGCCCTTTGCTTTCTGGAAATGTCTTGTGCATATAACTCGTTGATAAGATTGAACAGCCCCATCATAATTCTATCGCCATTTTCAGAATTGAAATTTTCCCCGATAGAAATAAACTGAACATTGTAAGTTGCGAATTCATAATCTACATATCTTCCACAGTCTACATAGTTTCTGCCAAATCTGGAGAAGTCTTTTACAATCACTCTTTCAATTTTGCCTTTACGAATATCGTCCATCATTTCCTGAAAAGCTGGGCGATTGAAGTTCACTCCAGTATATCCGTCATCTGCATAAAACTGCGTATTGTAGTAACCGTGTTCTTCGGCATATTTCTCAAGCATAAATTTCTGGTGGATGATACTGTTGCTAACAGCGTCCTCTAAATCATCTTTAGACAGTCTTGCATATAGGGCTGTCTTTTTTCTTTCTGCCAGCATATTTCCCTCCTGACAATCTCACATAAGACATCCACAGAGGAAAAGCAATACAGTAACGGTTCTTGTCTTTCAATATCGGATAACAGCAGCAATGACTGACGACATCAGAATAAAAATCTGTTCTCTCCCTCCTATCATTCTGAGATTCAAGCAGCCGGAATTGCAACGCTTTTTATCTGACATAAGTCTTTCTTTTTTACGCCATGTGCTGATGTGATTGAAAGCTTTTTGTACATTCGAGCGATTCTTATCCTTACTATATTATATCACATTGATAGATGTAAATAATTTGTAAACAATGGAGCAAAAAGCACGTGGAAATGCCTTTTTTCTATCTTATAAGTAGAGGGGTATTTTTTACGGCATATGTAATCTACGAATTTCATGCTTTGCATGAAAAGTGAGCCATGCAGGAGCATGGCGAATATTTCGACAAACCGCAAAGGCGGTTTTCTAAAATAGCAAGCATCGACATTTGTCGGACAAATGTCATCGTCTGGCTAATACCAGACTATGCTTGTTAGGGGTAAAACCCCTAAGACCCCAAATTTGCCTTCGGCAAAAGAAATCCTTACAAGTCTTGATACAACAAAGAAAAGCGTTTTTTTGCAAAAAAACATTATTTCATTTTTGTGAATGAAAATGAGCTTTGAAAGGAAATTGCAATGGAAAATAATAAGATGTACCGGATAACTTTTCGACTGAACGAAAAAGAATATGCCGAGTTCAATCAAAAATACAATCAGACAAAATGCAAAAGTATGAGTTCTTATCTTCGCCGTATGGCTCTTAACGGAAATATAATTGTGTATCCCGAAGAGGAATGGCGAGCAATACGCCGTGCTATTAGTAGCGTTGCAAACAACATAAATCAAATAACAGTTCGCTATCATTACAGCAAACAACTGTATCAAGACGACATTAAAGATTTGAAAAATGGAGTGGATGAAATCAACCAACAGTTATGCAGTTTGATTATCAAACTGTCGCAGATTAAGTGAAGGGGCATGACCATATGAAAGATGATAAGAGAGAAATCCTATATCGCTTTAGAGCAAATAAAGCTGAAAGCTCTATGATAGAAGCACGATATATTCAATCAAGCTGTTCCTCTATCAGCGAATTTTTCCGACAGATTGTCATCAATGATATGATAGTTCAGAACAGTGAGGAAGAATTAAAAAATCTAAATCTCCTCTTAAAAAGCATAGCTCAGAGTGTGGACAAGTTATCCGAAGAATCATGTACACATTCCGCAAAGATACAAGAGGTTAAAAGAGAGGTAGATGCTGCATGGCAACAACTTCAGTCCATTCAATTTACGTTACGCAAGCTCAAGCATTAGAGTATATTGTCAATCCTGAAAAAACAGAAGACGGTACATTGGTTCAAAATTTTGCTTGTTCTAACGACCCTGTTATTGCAGCAGAAATGTTTGATGCCGTTAGAAATGAGAAAGGAACAGGACGTGGCATAATCCTTGCAAGACACATTCATCAAAATTTTGCACCCGGTGAAACTACACCAGAAGAAGCAATGCAAATTGGTTTAGAGCTGTGTCAAAAGCTTTTTGGAAATGAGTATCAGTTTGTGATTGCAACACATACGGATAAGCAGCATATCCATAATCACATCATAGTAAACAATGTAAATCTTGAAAATGGGAGAACGTTGAATTATCTTGCAGACCGAGGAAAGCAAAACTTGCTTTACCAAAAAATCAGAGATACAAGCGATATGCTTTGCCGAGAACATCAACTTTCTGTTGTAGAAAATCCTGAGTTAGGAAAAAAGCAAAGATGGTATGAATGGTCACAAGAGAAACAAGGTCTTTCATGGAAATCTAAACTTCGCTACGAATTGGATTGCCTAATAATGCGAAGTGATAGTTTTGAAGATTTTCTTGACAAATGCAGAGCTAATAACATCGAAGTTGACTACAATCCAAATCGGAAAATAGATTTGAAGTTTCGTATGCCAGAACAGCAAAAATTTGCAAGAGCAAAAACGCTTGGTTGGTATTATGAAACTTCTCAAATAAAGAAAAGAATTGAAAACTACTTACGACATAAAGAGTTATCACTTGCCTATCGACCACGCACCAAAATTATTGATACAAGTGCAGAACTATTTCAAGAAGCAAAGGGACTGGAACAATGGGCAGATATACGGAATATGCAAGAAGCATCTCGTGTAATAGACATATTAACGCAATATCAGATTGAAAGTACAAAAGAAGTTAAGCCGGCTGCAATTTCTGCTTCAATGCATCGAGCTAAATTAGTCGAAGAATTGAATCATTTACAAAAAGACATTGCTTCTATATCAGAAACTATCGAAGCCTTGCGAGTGTTCCAAAAGTATAGACCTATCATGCAGCAAATGAAGAATTTGCCTGATAGAAAGAAGAAAGGTTTTGCAGAAAAATTCTCAAATGAATTAGAAAAATATCGTGAAGCTGGAACAAAACTAAAAGCTGCTTATCCAGATGGAAAAGTTCCGAGCGAAGAAAATCTCATCAAAAAGAGAAATGAAATGATACAGCAACGTGACAAATCCAATTCCGAATATAAAGCAGTAAATTCAGAATTGAAGGATATTGATTATGCACGTCAAGCGATAGATGATTATCTGAAAACGCAGGATGTTAGTCAGGAACAAAAAAGGAAGAAGGGTGATTTGGAATGATGCTGGCAGAAAAAAGAAAAAAGCACAGGCGGTTTGCTTGTGCTTTGTATCGGTATCTGATTTTATTCATTTTCTTCTTTTTGCGATAGAATCAATTGCTCATATTGCTCTATGGCTTGATTGATAAAGGTGTTTAAACTTATTCCCATACTTTTAGAGATTTCCTGTAGATAAGCTTTTTTGCCTTTAGGGACATAAAGTGAGAATCTATCATAAATGTTGTTGTTATTTTCCGTTGTTTTGCGATACACCTCAGAACGTTCTACGTCTGACATCTCAGTCCTTTTTTGCTTCTTCTGCTGTTGGAAATGTTCCGCAGAACAATCTTCGCAAAAAATTTGATTTCCCGATTTTTTCAAAAACGATTTTTTACAGTTCGGACAGATTGCTTGGCTGCCAACAGCCACAACTAAATCCGGAGTATTTTCACGCTTTTGCTGATAAGTTGCATTACGCTCTACTTGCTTTTTTTTGCGGCATTCCGGACAATATTTTTGAACGTTAGAAGTGCGTTCGCATTCCTTGCCACATTTCTGGCATATCATCGTTGGCATTTTAGTTTCCTTTCTTGTAGAGTTTGACTTTATTTTATTGTATCATATCCCCTATGCTTTGTCAAACTCATAAAAGTGAATTATTTGTAAACATCGAACTTTATATTTAACAAACTGTAAAACGCAAGGATTATATCTTGACAATAGCGTTAGTTCATGATATAATTGTAGAAGAATCAAAAAGAATTCGAGCCAAAAAGAAAGCAAATTTGCAATGGAATGTAACATTAGATTATATGGTGGTCGCAAGCAGAGTGACAGCAAGGAAATTTTATTGCTGGTAATGCGGATGGGTAAACGGTCACAATCCCCGATAACCCACAAGCAAATAGAAACGAAAGAGGTGGCGAAGTATGAAGTTTTATGCTGTGACAAACTGTGTTAGTAATTATACAACTCCCACAGTTACAGACACTTGTGATGCAAAGCAAAAGCCGTTGAATACAATTCTTTCTAATGGGGAGAAAGACATACGGCGTATCTGGTTTGATACGTTGGAAGAAGCTCAAGCATATTGTGATATATTTTCTTCTGTTCAGAAAGACATGAGTATTTCTCAGAATGAATAAAACAAAGGAGATGAAGTCATGAGTGAAAATACTCAAAATCTTTTGATTCTTCTAGCTGTTGGTATTCCGACAGCATACATTTATTTGAGAAGACGACAGAATAGAATCAGACAAGAGATGTTGGAACAACGGCAACGTTCTAAGCTGCAATCTTCTCAATCCGGTGATGCAGATTCAATACCGGAAGAAGCCGAGGTCATCCTTGGTGAACTAACTGAGTTGCGGTTGAAGCAAGCAGAAACGCTTGCACAGATTGAAGACATTCAGAATGGTCGAAACGTGGAAGTCAATGTTTGCAGAGAATATGGTCAATCAACCACCTTATCTCAAGAGAGCATTTTACAGGCTTTACAGGTAGAGGACAAAACGCTCTCTCAGCAAATCCGAAGAAAAAGCCTTGAATTTGCTGAAATCGTAAAACAGTAAGGACAAAACGGTAGACAGAACGGTAGACAAATCGAGGGACAAAACCGTGGGGAAGGGGTTGACGAGAGGGGTTCGGGGAAGTGGACAAAACGTGGTAGACAAAACGCAAGAGGAGGGATAGAATGCGTAAATACTGTGATATTTGTGGTATCGAAATTGCTGATACGGATTACGATAGTTGGTATCGTTTTATTAGCGTAAAGTACTGCGATGAATGCCGTATAGATGTTCGCAAAGAGCAGAAAAAAAACAGCAAGAAAAAACAGCAAGTGAAAAAACGAGCTGAAAATGCGGTATCACGAGAAGAACAACGTTTAAGTGAAGCTGAATATGTTGCCCAGTGCAAAACCGAAGCTAATCGTATTAAGGAACAACGTTCCCAAATTCGAGAAGTTCCTTCCATGGAACAGGAACTGAAACGACAGCTCCGGCAAGCTCAAAGGCAGATTCAGGAACTCGAAAATGAACGCAGACAATCCGCAGCGGATTATATCAATCTAATGCGGAGAGTACAAGAACTTGAAAACTCAAAATGAAATAACAGGAGGAAAAGAAAATGGGAAAAATCATTACAATCAGTAACCAAAAGGGTGGCGTAGGAAAAACTACAACAACGTTTAATCTAGCTGCTGCTCTTTCCAGAAGAGGAAAGAAAGTGTTGTTAGTAGACCTTGACCCACAGGCAAATCTGAGTGAATATCTGGGGTATCAAAAGGATAATAAGCCTACCATGACGGAACTGATTTCGGAAGTTTCTACAAAGTCCATGATTCACATTGCTGCTGTGAGAATGGCAATTCGCAAACATGATATGTACGAGTTGGATTACATTCCTGCCGACATCAATTTAGCAAATGCCGAGATGTTGATGATTAACGCCCTTGCGAGAGAGAGTATTTTAAAACGCATTTTGTCCGAAATCTCAGATGACTATGATTACATTTTAATTGATTGTTTGCCTTCTTTGGGAGTATTGCTTATCAATGCAATGACCGCAGCTGATGAAATGCTGATTCCGGTACAGACGCAAAAGTTTAGTATGGATGGGCTTGATAGTTTGATTCAATTGTTTAAGCAGATTCAGGCAACTATCAACCCGACAATACAGCTTTCTGGAATACTTCCGACTATGATGGACTATACAACAGTAAGCAGAGCAGCATATCAGAACTTGATGAATAAGTATGGTAGTATCCTTTTCAAGACATACATACATCGCTCTGTGGAAGCTGCTAAAGCCGTAGAGGTAGGGTGTATGATTCCAGCCACAAGCAAGCTTGGAATGGAATATTCAGCTCTTGCAGAGGAGGTGTTGCAGCATGATGTTCAACGGTAAACTTACCGTTACGCACCACCATCTAGCAACGGTACAAGAAATCTCCGTAGAAATGAATGGTTTTTCCTTTCTTTGCTTGTTTGGCAGACATATAAACGGAGCGTACATTTCTATTGTATCGTTGGGGGTAAGTGCAGAACTTTCCCCCAGCAAAAATGGTGTTGGTTACAACTCTGACCGCATTTTTCATGCTTTACAGTTTGCTGATTACAGCCGAAGAGGTATGATAAATGGTTGGGAACGTGACTTTGCAAATGCATTGTCCAGAACAATCACCCCAATGTTATCAGCCAAAGCACAGAGAAGAAAAGGTTAAAGGTAAAAAGGGGTTATGGTGTTACAGTTTACAATTTCTCTACTTGTCGGCACGTTACTTGCAGATTGGGTATGCTATGTTTTTGGTCGTAGCGGAAAAGGGATATTTCATTTTCCAAGAGCCGTTCGCATTGCAGAAACCTGCCTACTCATTGTAGGTTTGCTATTGATAGATGTTTATTGTGGCTGGCTACAAAGTAGATAATGCTTTTTGTCACGATGTTGCAATAATTGACACAGCTTTAGTAGCGATAAAGCGAGAACATGAAAAGGAGTAATTGAAAATGAGCGATGAAACATTAGAACTGCTATGGTCAATGCTTACGAACGAGCAACTTTTGGAACTGCGGGAAAAAGGTGCAATGGATGAACGCACAATGGCATCTTTCAAGACCGAATTGTTTAAGCGGTGTTTGATTCAATTTGATGAAACAGCGGATGCAGTGGCAAAGGCGGTTATGGCGGCATTTATGGAGGGATTGGCATGATAAAAATCGAAAATACGGAAGTATACGGCTGGGAAGCAGCCATCCGTGGAATGCGAAATCCGAAAAATTCGTGGGAAAAATCAGACAGTTGTTATTGCAAAGAATCCATTCAAAAAAAGAGAGGAATAGCATGAACATTATCATTTTAACTGGACGTTTAGCGGTAACGCCCGAACTAAAAGAAACCGCAAATGGAAAGATTTTTTGTAGATTCAGAATTGCTGTAGACCGTCACAAGAAATCTGATGGAACAGCAACAACTGACTTTTTTACATGTGTCGCATGGGGAAAAGTTGCAGAAATCCTTGAAAAATGGTTGAATAAAGGCGATGCATTAGAAATCATCGGGCGAATTGAAAATGCAAACTATGAGCTTGATGAAAAGAAGCATTACTGTGACCAAATCCATGTCCGAGAAATTCATTTTTTACCCTCTGGAAAGTCAGAATTGAAAGAAAAAGCTAGTGATGAAGATTTTGCTGCTTTTGAAGATTTGTTAGACGACCCAGATGTATCGTTTTAATGATAGGAGATGGCATCATGAGTGATTTGATAAGAATGCGTCTTTATTGGCGTAACCAGTGTTGGAAAGAACATTCTGTATTGTATGATGTTACAGTAACTGTTTTGAAAGAATGGATTCCAATGCAGGAAGATTCAGAACAACTTTGGTGGTTATACAATCGGTACTACGTTTTTGGTCAAAGTATAAACTATTGTACAAAGGGAATACGCCATTATTTTCCGCAAATGTGCGAAAATGTTACAGAGAAAGAGGTGCGTAACAAACTGGAAATGCTAAATGAACGCTATACTTATTTAGTAACTTTGGGACAGCCTGTCCAGAATAGGAGATACAGAAATGGCAGCAGCTTTTGACTTAGGAATGATGCTGAATACAGCACCATCAGCGAACATGGTGCAGCAAATTGCATGCGATTTGCTTACACCATATCATAATCATATGTTTGCTCTTTATGATGGAGAAAGACTGGAAGACATGGTGGAAAGTATCCGCAAAAACGGAGTGCTTACACCTTTAATTGTACAACCTTTAAGCGGTGGAAAGTACGAAATTTTAATTGGTCATAACCGTTGGAATGCCTCTAAAGCAGCAGGGCTTGCAACTGTTCCGGCTATTGTAAAACAGGGATTGACAGCCGATGAAGCTGAGATGTATGTAATAGAATCAAACATCATGCAACGTGGTTTTGACAACCTTAGAATCAGTGAACAAGCAGCGGTTGTAGCACAACGTCACGAAGCAATGTTTTCTCAAGGAAAAAGAAACGACATTATCCGTGAATTGAAACTACTTGAAAACCCAAATCTTGAATCTGAATTGACAGAAACCCCATCTCAAACGACCAGAGATAAGGTCGGTTCTGAATATGGATTAAGTGGAAAAACGGTATCAAGATTGATACGCATAAATCGCTTGATTGATGAACTAAAAGAGCAAATCGACAACGAGAATATCGCTTTTCTTGCCGGAGTTCAGTTGTCTTATCTGTCAGATGACACACAGGAAACGGTTGCATTACTTGCAGAACAGTACAAAATCAGCATTAAGAAAGCAGAAGAACTACGGAAAAATGCAAGTGATGGAAGCTTATCCGATAAAGAAGTAGAACAGATTCTGTCTGGAAAAACTGATGAACCACAACAACCAAAACCAAAATCTGTGAAAATCAGTCAGGCTTCTTATTCGAGATACTTTAGTAAAAAGGCAACAAGCGAGGAAGTATCAGAAATTATTGAAAAGGCATTGGAAATGTACTTTATGAATCAGGACGATGATACGGATAAGAGCAAAGTTATTGCAACTTTTCCTGATTTTGATAAGGAGCAAGCATGATGAATCAAATGAAGTTATTGGTTTTTCAAGCAGCAGCAAAAGAGCATGTAATATATGTCAGAATGCTCAATGATAATGCTGATGAAAGTGCTGTTACAATTCAGCATAACCGCTATCTGGCAATATACAATATCATTCGCTGTGGTTTTATGGAAGACGAATACAAGAGCTGGTACAAGAAGGTGTTATCTAAATGAACAAATCAAAACTACTAGGAAGTAGCTTTGGAAAAGACCTTATGAAAACCGTAAAGCAGATACATTTGTATCAATGCTATCTTGATAATCTAAGTGATTCACCGGAAGAGTATGAGTACAGGTGTTATCTAAAAAGACAGCTAAATTATAAGTTTGAAGCATTAGAAGCAATGACTAATGCAATCGCTTTCTTTGCCAGAATCAAATATAAGTATGTAAAAACGCCTAAAGTCTTTGGATTGTATTCTAAGGATAAAAAGGATTGGCTTATTATCATAGGAAGAATATAGGGGGACTTGTTAAGATGCATTCATGTAAAAAATGCTTGCACTGCGAATGTCGTAAATCTAATAAAAGTGGTCAAAAATTTTATTATTGTGGACACCCTGACCAGAAGTACATACAGGGATATTTTAAGTGTCATGATTTAGAAGCAAAATTGACCGGATTTATTGGCATTGTAAAAAGAGAAATTTCTCCTGATTGGTGTCCGTTTCGTAAGAGAGGAACAGCAATTGTCGTTAAATAGAAATCAACTGAAATATCTTGTAATTGTAGCAATGGTTATTGACCACATTGCAGCTGCCTTCCTTTCTAATGATTCTGCTATAACAGTTATAATGCGGATGATAGGTCGATTGACAGCTCCTACAATGGCTTTTTTCATTGTAGAAGGATATTTTCATACAAAAAACAAAAAGAAATATGCTCTTCGTTTATTTATATTTTCGCTGATTTCATGGCTGCCGTATTCATATTTTGAATACGGCAAAGCCACTTTCCATTTCAGTGTGATTTTTACACTTTTCCTAGGATTGATGATTGTATGGCTGCTTGATTCAAAAATCAATTCTGGATATAAGATTTTTGGCATAGTTCTTATATTGTTTTTTTCCTTTCTTGCCGACTGGATGATATTCGTTCCCTTATGGTGCATATCATTTTTGGCTTTAGAAAGAAACAAGAAAGCAATCGGATACGGATTATATCTAGCGACTGCTATTTTATACTCGTATCTTGTTATAAAAAGTTCTCCAGCATGGACAGGCATTTGGGCAATCGGAGTATTTTTTGTTTTTCCAATGTTAAAGCTATTCTATCATGGAGAATCAGGCAGTAAAAAAGCATTTCACAAGTGGTTTTTTTACGCATTTTACCCAGTACATTTGTTATTGCTTCTAGGAGTAAAATGTGTAATTGACTTATAAAGCATTTTATGATAAAATAATGGAGGACAAGTTATGAAAAAAGCAGTCATTTCAATGGGTATGGTTCTTGGCATTGCAGCAGGAATGGCTACAATGCCGATTGGTGTTTATGCGGATGAACAAGTCAATAAGGATTACATTGCCGACTTGATTTGGGAAGAATGGTGGTTTGGTACACCAGAAGACGGCACACAATTTCCTGAAGCATCATATGAACATCATTTGATTGAATCATGGCTTGATGAAAATTTTGATGAGTATAAGGACGATGTTCCGTACGCTATATATGCGTATCGAGAATACTATAAAGACCTTGTTTCTAATTGGGCGTTTGAAGATGATGATAATGGGAATTACTATATTACAGATTTAGACGGAAACATTCTGTACCATTTTAATTTTGTCAACGGCAAATGGAATATGGCTGATGAAAATGGAAACGTAGTAGACAGTTTTATGCCGTTTAACACAGTAGAGTGGGAAAAGGAACAAGAAGCCAAAGAAGAAGCGAATCAGTCCGATTCTAATTCTGAGGAAGAAAGTAAAGATTCATCAACTTCACAACAGCATAAACAAAATAACAATCGCAGCAATAACACCGGAAATTCTGTACATAGAGTTCTTGGAAAAACCACACAACAACCAGCAACCGAAGCTGGTACGGATGAAGTCACAGAAGCTGAACAAACAACTGTAAAGTCATCTGCAAAAAGAGGTTTGCTTTGTGGTACGCTTCTTGCAGCAGTTATAATAATAATAATTTTTGTTGTAATGCACAAGAAAAATAATAAGAAAGGGAATGAGCATGATACTAAAAAGTGAAAAAAGGTTCTACGATGAAAAAGAAAAGAAGTACAAACAGCCTTTATGCGAATTTGATACAGAGAATCTCATTGTTACAGATACAGATTCTAGCACAGGAGCATCCACACAGAACAGCTTTGTTAGCGTTTATATTCGGCGTTATATTCCATATATGCTGGAGCGGAATCCTGATAAGCTTCAGGAACTTGTCAATCAAGGCGAGATATATTCGTATTTGCTGAAATTAGAAACGAGAGCAAAGGATGCGGAGTTTGACCAGATTGAAAAGTGGTTGGCGAGTGATAAGGAATACCTGCTTGCAGTAAAGAATGATGATTTTATGAAACGCACTCAACTGTACAATGCCTTTCAGGAGCAAGCAAGAGAACTGATTTTAGATAGTATAATTTTTGTGTAAGGGAGCAACAATATGTCGATACTTTTATTGCCGTTCAAAATAGTTTTTCTAATAATCGCTTTTATATTAAAAGGTATCCTATACCTACTTGCATTTATTCTAAACTTTATTTCTGAGGTCTTGGTTGCTTTGCAATACATACTCGGAAGTATCTTTGTGCTGATTGCTATTGGAGGGACTGTTGTACTTGTTAAGAGCATTCAAAATGGTTCTCTTACAGGTTTGCAGGGGGGCGTTTTAATAGGCGTTTTGTGGCTAATTTCTATGGCATTCAGTTTGATGTTCTATTTAAGCAGTGCAGCAGCAGACTTGTTTGAAAGTATCGGTGATTGGTTAGGCGATACAGCTCTTGGCTTTTTCTACTAAGATTCTATTGTATTAAATAAAAAAGCGATAGACTGCGTAAAACAGTTTATCGCTTTTTTCTATATTCAAAGAGCAAATTCTTAATCTAGACTTTGCTGGTCTTTTTTCTTCTTTATTTGGTGCGGTTTCTGTTGTTCCCGTTTTTTCTGGGCAAGTGCATTTTTTCGAAGCTGCGAAACAGGTATGTATGGTTGTGTTTGTGGCTTGTCCTTTTGAGTAGAACCAGCAGATATTGTTACAAGTTCTCTTTCAGAAGATTTATCAGATATTTCCGATTTAGAAAATGTTAAAGGCGTTGTTTCATTCGGAATAACGGTGCTTTTCATCTTTTGAATTGCTTTTGAAACTGCCTGTCTTATCTCTGCAAAAAAATCTTCTATTGGTGGTGGAGAAAATGTTTCGGAAGCAGACAATGTTGCTGTTCCAGAAAAATTTGAAAATGTTCCGTTGTGAAAATCATTGCTGAATGTTACAATTTTCACTGAAGAGGACGCAGTTTGTTCCGATTGCTTTTTGGAAATTTCTTTTAGTTCGTCTTTTATAATACCGATTATTTGAGCTGCTTCTTCTGAACATGATTGTTCTTCCAGTATTTCTATAGCAGCATTGAGTTTGATTTCATCATCTAAAGTGTTAAGGAACGAATCGAAAGACTGCATATAACTTTCCATATACTCTTCACTATCAAATGCAACACTTCTTAACTGCATAACTGGAGCTAATTCTTCTGAAATATACTTTTTTACAGAATATTCGTAGGATAGAAGAAATTCTCCTAGACATTGACTATTAAATTTAGCTTTATCATTAGAAAAAATCAGTTTTCCTGACAGCCGCATAAATTCATCTGAAAATAACCTATTTCCTATCTTTATGTGCGAATTTAAGAAGTTCAATCGAAATGGTTCAAATTCATTTTTTCTCTCGAAAATTGCTAGAATAGGATATATATCATTTGCAACATCTTTTGCTTTTCCATAGAGGGAAGAAACGGGTATATATCTATGGTTTTTATCAGGAATAAGGGCAATTGCACTCATATTTCGATTTATTATAATATCGAATTTTTGATTTCCGTTGTATTTTCCTATATACTCTGCTTTTGCAGCAACTGATGTCAATTGAGATAGATTGTTCAGTTTACGTTGGGTATATTTTAGATACTTCTTAGTTTCGCTTTCATTCTGTCCTTGAATAAATGATACATCGTTAATTAACTCCGCATCACTTCCTAATCTATTGTAAAATTCTTCTGCATCTGTTGAAACCCCTGTTACCCCAGAACGTTTTAATGATTGAGTATTCTTATAATCAAGACCAGTTAAATGAAGAAAATTCTTTCTTTCAAATTTTACTTCACGATATGTAATTGTGTTATGCTTATCTATAAATACATACAAAAAACTTTTTCCAACTAAATTTCTCTCATAAAGAAGTTTTTGCTCCTCAGCACGTTTTAGTGCTTCTGCAACACTAGAATATCTTCGCAATTGAGATGTCATATAATCTATTTATCCCTCCTTGTACTTCTTTTATCATAAAACACATGAAAAAAGCCAACAGTTTTACCTGTTGGCTTTAACTTTCAAAACAGCTGATTTTTATAGTCGCTCTGGTCGACCAACTTTCATGCAAGGAGTAATTCTCTTTGCACGGTGCATACTATACTTTCAAGTAGCAGTGAACTTCAGAGTTTCGGATACACGCCATCAGACAATAGATACAATCCATCTCTAATGTGTCCCTCAAGTGTCAGCTACACTAAGAAAAGCTACGGATAACTTTCCTCACTATTATTATATCCGATTTCATCTGAAATGTCAAGGGCTTTTCTATATTTTTTCTTTGCAAAAGAAAAAAATCAGAACAACTTTTTATGTTATACTTTATTTTTCTGTAATCGTCAAGAGCTTTTTATTTCAATCTAAACTTTGCTCTTTCTTTTTTTGTTTTGGCTCAGAGCCTTGCTCCTGTTTAGCTGAAATTGCAGCTTTTCGCATTCTGGCACGTTCAAAATAACAGGTTTTTGGCTTGTCGGGGGCTTCTTTTTTCGCCTGTGCAGCTGATGCAGCAAGTTCTGCGGTAAGTTCCTTTAATGCAGTTTCCATTTCTCCAAGTGTCCTGCCGTCCTTACTCAGAAGTTCAAATGGTTCACTAAGAATCTTCTGTGCATTGCTAAAATCAATTTCAAGAGAATTTAATTCATTCTCCGTATGTTGGATACGTTGGTCTATTTTTGCTACACTAGATTCCAGTCGGCGAAGATTAGTATCATAGGAATCAACAAAATCACAAGTGTACTTTGCTGCTCCACTAAGAGATGCGGAAATAGCTGCAACGCTTCCGTTTTCTTGTATTCCAAAATTTCCAAAGTCCTTTATTGTAATAGATAGTGGAAATCCCATAAATTCACCGATTTCGGTTGGTGTACCACGTTCTTTTACCATGGAAAACACAGCGTTTCGTAAGGCATCTGCTGCATCCTTCCGGTCAGTGTACTTTGTACCAGCTATTGTAATTGCAAATGCAGGACGATTGGTCTTTGCATCAATAGGCAAGCTTCTGACATGCTCTTTATCAGTTTTTAAAGATTCCATCGTGTGTTCTAAATCGCTTTTTGATTGTGGATATGCTGCTACAAGGTCTTGCATATCATAGATTCTGCTGTCATGCTCACGTTTTTGTATTCTCATATTTGATACTTCGTTTTCCATATCAGCACGTTGCTTTAATCGTTCATCACCAATACAAAGAGCTTTTATTTCGCTGTAATTCAATGCCTGTTGGTCAACATCTTCCGCACTTCTGGACATGGTGTCCGATGTCATAATCTGCGAAATAAAATTTTGTTTGCTTTCCAAAAGCTGATAAGAATACGCATCAAATGTACCCTTTGTAACGTAGCGATATTGATGTACATGCTTATTTTCATTGCCTTGACGAACCAGTCTTCCACGCCGTTGTTCCATGTCAGCTGGTCGCCAAGGAATATCCAAGTCATGTACTGCAATCAATTTTTGCTGTACATTTACGCCAGTACCCATTTTAGATGTTGAACCAAGTAATACTCTAACTTCTCCAGAGCGAACTTTTGAAAATAATTCTTCCTTGTCTTTCTCAGTTTTAGCACTATGTATATATGCAATTTCATCAGGTTGTACTCCTTTTTCGATAAGTTTGTTCCGAATGTCATCATATACACAGAAATCACAAGCTTCTTCTAATGAATCCATATCTGCTGCTGACTTTTCTTCATTTGCAGTTGTTTTGGGACTGCTGCCGGACGGCACACCCAAATCACAGAATATAATCTGTGTAAGCTTATCCTGTGCGGTTTCTTCATAAATCTGATATACGTTTTCTACGCATTGATTCAGTTTTGTGGCTGGATTATCTTCTAATGTTGGGTCAATCAAACGTGGGTCTAATGCTAATTTTCTGCCATCACCAGTTATTTTCAAAGGATTATCTATGCGTGGGTCTGTAACAGTACGATTTTGCAAAGCATCTGCACGGTCAGATAGTTCACCAAGCATATCCTTTTGTTCTTCAGTCGGCTCTACCTGAACAACGTGCATTTCACATTCTGGAACATCCAAATTCAGCATATCGGCTGTGCGAATATCAGCAATTTGCTTAAACATTGCCATTAACTCTGGTATTCCCGTATAGCTCATGTGTACTTTTTGCTTTACATCACTTCCTGTTGTGTTCAGTTGCCAATCTGTTTGCTGTTTGCCGAACACACTTATCCAATTGTCAAAGTTATCAAGTCCCTTGCCTTTTAAAAAGTCATGTTCCAAATATCGCATCATTACATGCAGCTCTGTCATAGAGTTGCTTAATGGAGTACCAGTTGCCATAACAATACCTTTACCACCTGTTTTTTCATCGAGATACTGGCATTTTAGGAACAAATCCATAGCCTTTTGAGAAGACGATGTAGAAATGCCGGATACGCCCTGTAATTTTGTTGCTGTAAAGAGATTTTTGAACTCATGGGCTTCGTCTACGATAAGCTTGTCAATACCCATTTCTTCAAAAGTTACAGTATCATCTTTCGGAGTATCTAATAGCTTGTCCAATCTCTTTTTCAGAGATTTTCTGCTACGTTCTAGGGCTTTTATCTCTACTGAACCGCCATCAGCTTCTTTTAGTTCCTTAATACCTGTTACAATGTCCTGTATCTGCTGTTCCAACAATGCAATTTGTCGTTCTTGTGAAATCGGGATTCTGCCAAGTTGCTGATGACTGATAATTACAGCATCCAAGTCGCTAGTTGCAATTTTCGCAAATAGTTGTTTTCGATTGGATTCCTGAAAATCTTTTGCAGTAGCTACAAGGATATTTGCACCCGGATACAATAAGCGAAAGTCTTCACCGATTTGTTCAGTCAGCTGTTTTGGAACACAAATCATAGGCTTGCTGCACAATCCCAATCTTTTTGATTCCATAGCTGTTGCAATCATTTCAAAAGTTTTTCCAGCACCTACGCAATGTGCAAACAGTGTATTACCGCCAAATAGTGCATGTGCAACTGCATCTTTTTGATGTGGTCTAAGAGAAATATCTGCATTCATTGTAGGAAATGTAAGATTGCTTCCATCAAATTCCCGTGGTTTGATGCAGTTAAACATTTGATTATACTGTTCTACTAATTCATTTCGGCGTTCAGGGTCTTGAAAAATCCATTCTTTAAATGCTTCTCTTATTTTATCTGCTTTTAGGTGTGCTGCTTTTGTTGCTTTATCATCAATTACTCTTTTTTCTTTCGTTTCGCCAAATGGCAGCGTTTCAACTACGACTTTATAGCATTTAGGTTCTCTCAAATTCAGTAGGTCTTCCATGATTTGATAAGCACTTTTATGCTTTGTACTATACTCTTGTTCATGTACTGATAAATTTCCATAACGTGTCGGTTTGGGGGTGATTGACCATTCTCCAGACCTTTCAGAATGCGTTACCTTAATTGCACTTTTCATGCTGGATTCTGCATTTTTATATTGCTTTTGCAGCATATATTTTTTGTAGAATGGAGCATCTTCTAGCTGCTTTTTACAATCATCCATTATCCTTTGCTGAAAATCCACTTGCTTTTCTTCTGACGTACCAAATGTTTCATACATAAATTGACGATAAATTTTCGGGTCAATCCAAGATGCACCAATTTGAATGTCAAGGTCTTCTGCTTTTAGCATAGGTGGTTTGGATTCTTTAAGTACTTGAATATTTTTTTCAAATCTGCTATCTAATGCAGCTGCTTTTTCTGCTGCTTCTAATTTCTCATAGATATTTCCTGATAAATATTCCGCAGCAGTTTGATAAATTTCCTCACCGCTTAAATTTGGCACAAGATATATCTCGCTTTGTAGCTCTTGAAGTAGTTCATCTTTTGTTTCTCCGGTCAGCATTTGCATATATCCAATATCTACTTTGGCTTTTTCGGAAAGAGAAATAGTCAGAGCTTCCATTGCTGTATCAACATGTTCAACTGCCTTTGGCGGTTTTATTGTTCTCTTCGTAAACAAGTCGGATTTTTCGGCAGTTCCTTTACTCAAATCATAGCTTTTCTCTAAAGATGCAACCAACGGATAGGATACATCTTCGCCAAACATGGACTTGTTAGCTCTGCTATGCAAAAGACCATGTTTTTTAGAAAAGCTATCATATTGTGCGTTTAATTGCTCTTGAAGAGAACGAATTACATCATCCGATTGATTTTGTTCCTGTGCAACTAAAAGCTCTCGTGTCGTATCACGAAGTGAAATAAACGCTCTTGCTGCCTGAATTTCCTTATTGCTATGATTGCATTTAGGAACACAGCATCTATCTGTTGTCTTGAAATAAATCTTATGATTCTGCTCAAACAAACTGAAATTACGCAATTCTTCTGGCGGAGCGACCTGCAATCCATCTATTTTCGGATAAACATCATTTGCCTTTACATCAGATATTGTGGCAGATAACTTTGATACAGCTTCTTGCAGTTGTTCTTTTAAATCTGCTCCTTCAATAGGCATACACATTGTTCCATGCCCATACATCTTATTACCTTCTACCATCTCGCCTAAGACCATATCAGGATGTTCTGAGAAGTATTGATTGATTGGAAGTCCTGCATCTGTTTCGCCAATATGCACCCACTCCGGTTCAATTACAGGCGGTTCAGAACGCTTTTGCAGAAAGATAATATCCGATGTAACATCTGTACCAGCGTTTTTAGAGAATGTCCCTGACGGCATACGAATAGCACCAATCAAATCTGCTTTTTCTGACAACTGTTTTCTAAAGTCTTCGTTTGCTTTATCTAGTGTCCCAGTGGATGTAACAAATGCAACAATACCGCCCTCTTTTACTTTGTCTAATGTTCTTGCGAAGAAATAGTCGTGCAGCTGTTTTGTGCCATATTCTTTGTCAAAAAAACCTAAATCACCGAAAGGAACATTGCCTACTGCCATGTCAAAACTTCCGGTTTGAAAGTCTGTTTTTTCAAATCCCTTTATTTGAATATCTGCATCAGGATAAAGCTTTTTTGCGATTCTCCCTGAAATGCTATCTAGTTCAACACCATATATCTGTGTTTCTTTTTGCAAGTCTGTGGGCATTCTGCCGATAAAATTACCCACTCCACAAGACGGTTCTAAGAGATTTCCACCTTCAAATCCAAAACTCTTAGCTGCATCATAAATGCTATCAATTACGATAGGCGGTGTGTAGAAAGAATCCAATACGGAAGCTTTAGCAGAAGTGTATTCACTATCGGTAAGGGTTTCTCGTAATGCTGCATATTCTTTTGACCATTTTTCATTTCCACTGTCAAATGCTTGAGGCATACCGCCCCATCCAACATATTTTGAAAGAACTTCTTTTTCTTCTTCTGTTGCCGGACGATTCTCTGTTTCAAGCGTTTTTAAGGTTTCAATTGCTGCGAGATTTGCCTTAAATTTAGTTTTTGCACCACCTTCGCCCAGATTATCATCTGTAATGGTAAAGTTTGAAGTTTTCTCAACTTGTTCTTTCTGTGGTTCTTTCGGCTTTGCTTCCATTTCAAATTCCTGTGATATGTCTTTGGAATCCTTGTCTTGAACCAACTTTTCAATTTGTTGTGATTGCAATTCGCTATCTACTTCTGGATTAACAATAGAAGGATTTTCTTCTGTGATACCGGATTCTGCAAAAGCTTCTTCTGTTGTCTGCGGTTGTTCTTTTTCTTTGTTAGAATCTTCATCTTGCAGTGTTGGTGATTCAGTTTGCTCAATTTTTGAGGGTAATTCTTCAAACGATTCTGGCATAGTATCTGAAAATGATTCAGCGTTTTCTTCCATTAAGGTTGGATTCTCTAAAATTTTCTCATCAGAAAACGCTGGCATGACTACCTGTTCAACAGTACCTACTTCTTCAATTTCTGAAAGCTGTTCCGGACTGTCAATGTATTTATACAAATCAGTATCTAGCAACTTGCTTTTAGGGAGATTTTCTGTAACTACAAACGCCCCAGATTCTCTTTTTACTGTACAGTCATCTTCATACCAAGGTAAAGCTCCTGCCAAAGAAACAACCTCACATATATCACCTGTACGCAAGTTCTGAAATTTATCACCGATTTTTAATTCATAAGGTTGCGATTCTGCATCGACAACAGAATCGTTTTCTTCTTTCTCATTTTGTAGTTCTTCAGCCGATTCTGATGTTGCTCCCGAATTTTCTTCTTCAACTGATTCAATCAGTTCCTCAACTTTTGTAGAATCTGTTATGGAAACACTGCTCTCATTTTCGGGTTCAACCTCTATATCTGAAAATGACATCTGAATGTTTTGACTGCCTATATCTGTAATGTTTTGTTCTGAATCAGAAGCTTCTTTCTCTTCTGATTCAATTGATTTAGAATCAGAATCCAATGATGCAGCTTGCTTTTTTTCTGACAAAAATGTTGTTACTTGTTCTAAGGAATCATTTGTGGTTACAGCTTGACGATACATATCAGAAAAAATAAGTATATCATTTGCGGAAACTGTTTCATCTATCAATTGTTCTATTGCAGCTTGCGGAACTCCAATGTCAAAGGCATGGACTATGGCTGCCTTTTGTTCTTCATTATAGTCATGTCCAGCTGTAATTTCAGAAAGTGTTACATCTTTATCCAACTGACTTTTACATTCTATTAGTCTAAGAAATGACGTATCGGAATTATCTGAAATATACGCTGAAATATGCTGGTTAAGTTGTTGCAATTGTGCAGGAGTGTAAGCAGCATCAATATAAGTTGCAATTAAGCTGGTTTGTCCGGAACGAGCAGAATCTTGTATGCTACTTTTCAATTCTGATAATTGTTCATTAGAAATCCCACGACTTTTTAAATCTCTTTCTATCTGGTTCTGATTTCTTGCAAAAGAAAGTTCTTGCATAAAATCCTTAGCAGAACTTTTTTCTACTACAAACACTAGTTTTTCGTCACGCAGTAAACAAGAATAGGGAATCTTATCCGCACTTTCAAGTAGTGGTTTGATTTCTTGATACTCTTGTGGCTGGAGTGGTGCAGTTAAGTAATAGCAATCCTTAAAATCAGGTTTAGATGGTTCTTGAATAGACTGATTGCTGCTTACTTCTTTTCCTTGTTGCCTATCTTTAGGGATTTGTGCTTTCCGCATCTCCAATATCTTTTCTTTTAGCTCTGACACTCGTTTTCTATCAGCTTCACTAACTGTAATAGTTGATGATATTCTTCCGATTTTTGCAGAGAACTTTATGTTTTCCTGTTCAAGTAATTCTGCAATCTTTAATGCAGTTTGAGTTGGAGCTGCAACATAACTTTTCTGCGGAATATACCGATATTCTGCATTGCCGATAATTTGGTGATTTGGTGGAGTGTATTCTTTTTGCGATTTACGCATTGTAAGTGTTGCTGCATAATCATTACCGAGCAATTCACGAAATTTATCTTCTTCTCTATCGTTGATTGCTACTACTACAGCACCATTTCTTGCAAAAGCATAGTAATTCATACCTGCATTATCAAGTGTTTCTCTATGCTGCAAGAAATCAGATTCTCGCATTTGAAAAATAGTCTTATCTTTATTGTTCGTAGCATCATTCCAAAAGTGGTTTCCGTATGTCAGAAGTTCTTGCTTTTTAGCAGGAGATTCTATTGTCTTGGGAATGTCACGCAGTTGGTCGTTCCAGTCTTTATACTTTGAATCAGCGGTCAAGCGATGCATTTCAGGATACTTTTTCTGTAATCGCTCTGCAAAATTGTTTCCGGCTTCATCATTATCTGAACACAAGAACACTCTTTCAGGAGAGATATGATACCTTTCCATTGTCGCTTCGACAATATTAGGCTTCACACCCATCATACTAATTAAGCGATGATTATCAAGTTCATTCTGGTGCAGTTGCATATAAGACAGCATATCAATGGAACTTTCAAAGAAAAGAGCATTTTCACCATTTCCCTTTGTTACTTCAAAGCCATATCCAGAAGCAGAACCAACAGCAATTCCTTTGTATTTTTTATCGGATAGCGTTCCTACCTTTTCTGCACCAACAGTTTTACCGAATTCATCTTGAATTAGAAAAACAGCATTTCCAGTTTTTGATTCCTGCTGTATTTTTCCGTCTTGAATAAGACCATGTACCATTTCATAATTTAATCCTCTTGTTTGAGAAAGATATGCAAGTACACGTTTTTGTTCCGTGTCAACGTTGAGGTGTATTTCTTCTGGTTTTTGAAGTTCAGTTCTTTGTGTTCTGTTTTGTGTAATTGTATCTGCATCATATGAAAGCTCTGGTGTCTGATTGCCATTCAACATTTTTACTGCATCATAGAAATCTTTTCCGAGGAACTGACGAACAAATGAAATACTATCTCCGCCACGCTCTTCACTGAATTGATACCATTTTGCCATTTCACCTTGCACATTATCTTTGATATGAACGCTATCGTGTTCTGACATGATATATTCTTTTCCAACTCGTTTTAAATCAACGCCTTGGCTCATTAAGAAATCGGGCAGATTCACACGTTTGGCAGCGTCTATTTCCTCCTGAGATACTCTTTTGGATAAATGTGACGGTTGGTGTTTTTGATGCTCTGAACGGACTTTCAATGCTTGTATGACCTCTTGTTTAAAAGCAATTTCAATTTGCATTCTGCGAAAGTTAGAGCTATCAAGAGGGACATTTTGTTTTGTCAATGCTGCCTGATTTTCAGATAACTTTTGTTGTAATCGGGAAATGGCTGTATCATACCCGATTCTTTCAGCAATGTCAAGCAATCTTTCTTTCCTTTCAGCATTTCGTTCCATTATAATATCTTGCTGTTCCATGCCGTAAACCTCCTTACTTATTCATTTTTTAAAATGGAGCAATGCTTGTAAATTCATAACTGGCATATGCTTCAAAGATAACAATTTCATCTTCATACTCCGTAATGCTAATGCAATCAATAAAAAGTTTGCAGTCTTTACAGTCAAACATTGCGATACCATTTATGTAATCAATAAGCAAATTTCCTTTTAATACTAGTGGCTTTGAATTGCTGATAGAGGTAGCCTTTTCGGTCAAAGAGGGAACATCAGTGTCTACCAAATACATATCACTATAAATTTGTATCATTATAATTCCTCTTTTCCTCGTTTGGTGCTTCGATGTTGTGTTTGTTGCTGTTCTTGCTTTTGGGCTTTTTCATGTTGCTGATGCAGCTGCTTTCTTGAAAAGAACACAGCCCCTTTATCTTTTTTGTGAATCGTAACTGCCGACTTATTTCCGTCAATCACAGCGGAATGAGAAACTCCTTCTTTTTGCAATTCGGACACGGCTTGACGTGCTTCATCAGCAGTCATACGTTGTGTATATCTATCTTCTTTTGGGAGCTGCTGATAAAATTCCGGATTGATAAATTCTTTTGTCTGCAATTTTTGTGCTTCTGCACGAGCAGATGTTAAGTTTTGAACATCTGATTTTGCTACTGTAATTGCTACAGCTGTTTTTCCTCGTTCTACTGCGGAATATGAAACATCTTGATTGTCTAACGTCTGCATTATTTTTTTTGCACTATCGGGTGAAACAACGGTTGTTACACGTTCAGATTTAGGAATCGAAGCGTAATACTCTGGGTTGATTTTAGAAGTATGGACTTCTTCTTTTGGCTTATCTTTTTCCCTTTCTCCTTTTGTAGGGCTTTTTTCAGGTGATAGGAACTCGTCCACTTTTTCTTGAATGTTTTTCGCTGCAATTGCAGCAAATTCCTGTAATGCAATGTCGTCATGTTTGTCTAATGCAATTGTTACAACGCTATTATCCTGTACGGAAATTGCCGAGAATGCTATGCCCATGGCTGCAAGGCTTTCTAATATCGTCATTGCTTGTTCTGCCGGATACGTTTCCATGTGAAGATTTTCAGGAGAAATTTGATGATAATAATCAGGACGAATAACAAAAGAACCATCCTTATGTATTTCTGCTTTTTCTTCATCTGCTAAGGCAAGCAAAAAACTTTTTTCGGAAGTCTTTTCATCTTCAAGCACTTCTTCCGTATGGCTTTTTTCTATGTTATCTTGTTGTGTTTCTTCCATTTGTTCATCATAAAAATGTTCCTGTTCTGGGGGAAGATTATTGATTACACCGTCAATTTGATTATAATTTTGTTCCATTGACATCTCTGCTGTACGAAGATATTCAGTACCATCTACGGCAACTTCTTCTGCAAGTCGAGATAACGTCATATTATTTGCTGTGCTTTCTATCGTTACGCCAGTTTGCTGCATTGCACCGTCAATACTTTCAGAAGATTGTTCGGAAAAATTGATTGGCAAGCGTTCAATCTTTTCGATACGAGCCGAAAGTTCTTCTCGTCTGTCCTGAATGGCTTGTATTTTTCCTTGTATACTTAATTGTTCAGTCGTATTTTCAGCTTTTTCATATCGTTGGCTTAATCTTGCTATCTGCGTATCACATTTTTCTATCTTAAATGATAGGGAACGTCGAGAAGCATCATGCAGCAAATCCATGCTCTGTGCGTATTCTTGTCTGCGTTTTTCTGGATTTAAAACTGCAAAACTTTTTATCACCCCACTCAATCCCTGCAATTTATCCGCTTTAGCTTGAGAAACAGCAATTTTATGTTCTAATGTAGCAATCCTATCGTTGTGCTTCTCTATCTTTGCTTCATGCTTAGGAATAGAAACATTTTGAATTTTATCTATTTTTCTCTGGTTACGGTCTATCATCAAATTTACAACAGAAGAAAGCACACCGCCAGATAGCCCTTTTAGCATTTCATTTGTTGCTTGTAAACGCTCTGCCTTTGCTGATAATTTTTCAATGCGTGCTTCGTTTTTCTCTATTTTTCCTTGCCGTGAATCAATCCTGTCACTTAATGATTCAATCCTTTCCTCGTGACTTTGATGAATAGAGTTTAAAATTGGCAATAACGATTCTTTTTGAACTGGTGCTTGTCTTTTTTCATCAGAAGTCTTGACATTACCCTCTGAATGTGTTATACTATTATTAGATTTAGAGTTGATGGATGTGTTCTCTAGGGGCGATTGTAGCCCGGCAGAATGAAGCATCTCATCAGCTCTTTCTATTTCATTTCGCACACCCTGCATTGTATAGGCAATGCTGTCATCAAAGCTGATAAATGTTTTTTCATCTGGCAATTGTAGTCCCATTGTGTTAAGTAGTTCTTCGGCACGTTCCTGATTCGCTGCAATAAGGTTTCCCTGATTCAGCTGTTTATCCAGATAATTTCCCATATTGTTTCGTCCGTATGCACTTGCTATCCGGTTTACCTCATGGAATCCTTTCTTTTCTGAAAGAGATACAGCTACCATAATGGGACGATTTTCTTTATCTTGCAACTGGGTAATAGCGACTAAACTATTCTCTTTGTTACCCTTTAGTATCATTACTGGATTTCTCAGCTCTGCTGGAAGCTGCTTCATAGTATCCGCATCCAGTCCGTGTCCATGGTAGTGTTCATCTGCTTCTGACATACATTTTACGATTGTTCTTGGGGCAATAACGACTTGTAAATCTTGATTCGCTCCAGACAGTGCAAGGGCATTTGATGTATCGCCAATATGTAAAAAATCTGATTTTTTATCAGAACCCAGAAACAAATCAAGTTCATTTGCAAATGATTCATCTTGTTTCAGGTTCTGCTGGATTTTTTCAGACATACTCAGAATTTGATTTTCTTCCGCTGTCAAGGCGGATTTTTCTTTTTCCATTACTGGCATAGTTTCATTTCTCCCTATCGTTAATATGGTTTCTTTGTCCGTTCAAGATGTTCTGTGTATTCCTTTTCAGACCTTTGAACGTATTCATCCGATTTTTCTGCTTGTACTCTTTGGGCATTTCGTTTCAGAACATCTCTGGAAACATATACTTCTTTTTTCTTCTGGTCATCTTCTTGCTGCTGACGAAGTTTTTCTGTTTTGTTCAGAGGTTGAATATCGTTAGTTCTTTTCTCTAGCAACTCCTTTATTTCTGTATTTGCTTCATGATTTAGTTGGATTTCTTCTTGCAAAGCCTGTTTTATCGTCAAATCATCGGAAAAACAGAGAGATGTATATGTTAATGCAAGACCGAATTGTAAATCAGGCGGTTTTCTTTCTAATGAAGACACAGAAACATGCAATACAGCTGCTATTTCGGGGAGTAAAGCTTGAACTGCTTCAGATTGATTTTCACCGGAACGTAGTTGCTCAACTCTTTCATGAAATTCAGCATTTACAGAAAGACGATTGCTCCTTTCAATAATGTCGGTTACTCTATCCCTATCTTTTTCACTGAATGCAATCAACATTTTATGGTCATTGATTTTAGCGTGATAGGCAATTGAACATTGTTCTAATCCTCTTAAAACGAAATCAGGATTATTCACTTGAATGTTTAAAAATTGCTTATCCGGAATTTCGGATAAGGGTACTCCATGTTCCATCACAATGAAAGCACCGCCTTTAATCTATCCATCAGCTCAGGATTTTCAGCAGCATTATTTTCATCAAACTCGCCATAATGATAAAGATAAATGCCATATAGATTTTCCTGTATTTCTTCTGGATACTCATACAAGGTTTCTGGAGAAATATTCAGTAATTTAGCAACATTTTTTAGTTCTTTACGAATCATTCCTTTTCTTGCAATCTCAAACATCCCATAAACATCGCTCTTATCGTTTAAACAAGCATACATCAAATGAGATTTTGTTTCTTCATCAAGAGAGCAAAGCGTTTCATAAGAATAATCAAACCCGATTACATTTGAAACATCTTTCATTGTTATATTCAAGGTTTCAGAACGCCAAATCTGTTCCAACTCTCGCAGAGCATCTTGTATAACACCTTCGTTCTTCTCATTTTGGATGTCATACATTAAAACAATGGCTTCCATTGCATTCAATGCATCCTGCGAAAAATCTGATAAGTTATCAACTGGCAACTTTAAGAGTTTTGCTGCTATTTCAATTGATTCATTCATAGTTATTCCTTTCTTGTTCATGGACAGTCTGTCCACATGTTTTAGCTTTATTTTTGAATAAACGCCACAGTTGGAAAGTACATGGTTTTCATCTGTGGCGTTTGCATATTTATTAAAGGTTAGTTTGAAAGAGGTGCATACCAAGCAAGATATTTAGATAAAGTAAGCACAACATTGGAATTATAGGCTTCAATCATTTGTTTGCGTGTTGTGTATCCGGTGGTATCATCCATTAGATATTCGCCATACCATAACCCAAAGAAAGACCACATGGCATTATCACGAAGAGAATCAGTTAAATCAGGAATGGTACTGCATTCGCTAAGAGCAACTATTTTATTCGCTGCAATCTTCTGTAACCCATAGAACTGTTCATAACGACTGCTATATTTTTCTGTTGCATCGAGGTATATATCTGCGGATGCAATGTCGTATTGTGTTTCAGGAACAGTATATGATTCACTTTGACCGTTCCAAATCCATATAAGGTTATGCAATTTATGATATTCGGTAAGACGTGTATATAACAGATTCCAAAGCCATTGATAAGCATCACTACCAGCCGAACCCCACCAATACCAACCATTACTTGCTTCTTGTAAAGGTCGCCAAAGAACAGGCACATTTTGACTTTGTAGCTTTTTTAATGCTTTTGCTGCTTTATCAATATCTCTAATAAGAGCTTCACAATCTTCTGTTATCAATCCATCTTTTTTCATTTGCTGAATTTCAGAAAAACTGCATGTAGCAATGTCTAAGTTTGTGATAGCATCCCATAAAGAAAAATCTGTTTCTTCACTGTATATGGAAGATTTACCTGTCGGAGCTTTCCAGTTCCAAATCAAACCTACAATACCGCCTTGATTGCTCCATTTTAATGATGCAGCAGCCGTATCATTTCCAGATTCATCAAATAAGTCAGAAAATCGAATAACAGGGAGTTGTCCAGTGATTTTATAGATTTCTGTAAGTTCCGTATTTTCCTCACTTGAAACATATTGACCAGAAATGATGTGTTCTCCGTATTGCTCTTGAAGAAAACGCATTAGTTTTTGCGTTTCCTCTGTTGCATCAACATCACACAAAGTATTTGATACATCTGCTATTTTCAAGTCATTTGAATTTTGCAAAAGGATACAATCTATAGCAGCATCACCGCTTATTTGTTGTACGGTAATCTTTTTTGTACCAGCTTCTAAGTATACGCTTTTAACAGTTGCTTGAATAAAGTGACCTGTCCCAGAGATTTCGAGTGTACCACACATTTCATCATCTATCTGTAATGTGCATACGGCATCGCTATCTGCTACCAAAATTGCAGAAACATCATAATGTTGAGATGCCGGAACATTCACAGTAAAACAAATCGTATTCTGTAAATCGCCCGATAAACCAACAACATAGCCACTCCCAGTGTATCCCGAATATTCTGTATCTACCTGAAACCACTCAGACAACTTGCAATCTTCGGCTTGAACTCTGACATCAACAGGATATTTCAAACTTACTGGAGCTTGTACAACTTTCTCAGGATAAGTTGGTGCAAAGATAGTAGTTGTTGTCGTTGTTGTCACTTCTGTCACAGTACTTGTTATGGCTGCCGTTGTTCCATACTCTGTTTTTTGTATAGGCATTGGCTTTTGATAAAGGTCAATAGCATAGCATCCAGTAAGCAAGAGAAAGCATGGGATAGATAAGATAATGGACTTAATCCATTTCAAAGCAATCACTCCTATGTTATTTAATGCAATGTGTTTTCTTATACTTTTGATAGGTGTCTGTCAGTTTTTCGGCACATTCTGGGCAAACATCAGCTCCTTGAAATGACAACATTCCAGCACGTTTGTTACTACAAAACACACATCTTAAACACCTCTTTTTCAAAACAATTTGATTTGCATTGTCAATGTAAATCTCGACTTCGTCACCATAATCCATTAAATGAAGTGAACTACGAATCTCCAAAGGGATATATAATCGTCCAACTGAATCAATTTTCTTGATTTGAAAAAGAGAATCTTTAGTTAGCTTGCTTTCTTCTACGTTACAGGAAAGATAAATCATATTTTTCTGAACATAAATCTGAATGTATTCTGTTTGAAAATGCTCTCGAATACCTTTTGGAAGTGACAATCTCCCACCTATCTCGATTCTTCGTATCAACCCTGTAAATTTCACTATAACTCCTAAAACAATCAAAAGTCGAAATCAAAAACAGAAGTCTTTTCGGGTTCTTCAAATCTTGCCATAAATGCTTTTTTACAGGAAGCAAGTCTTTCTTCCATGTAGGCAAACATCTTTTCAATGTTATCCGGTGTGTAATCCACGGAACGCTTCGTTGCGATTTTTTCAAGATAAGCCAGCTGGATGCATATCTTGTTCATTCGTTCTTTGGAACTTTCCATAAATTTAGCCTGCTTATCTGCATCCACAACAAATTCTTCTGTTCCTTCTGCTACAATGTTTTCTTCGTAATCCATATCCATGATATTTTTCATCCTTTCTTATACTAAATAGTCGTTATCCTTTAAGCTGTCATACAAATATTCGTCCATATCGTCATCATTGTGGTCTTTAAGCTCTTTTTGCAGTTCTTCCTTATCTGCAAGTAAACTCCGAATGTAAAGAACTGTACTGATTGCTGCCACAGATGCAGCGGTAATCCAAAAAACAACTGCTTTCTTTTTCATTTTAACCATCCTTTTTCTTTCCGCTGCTTTTCCAGCTATAATATGTTTTTCCGTTATACTCTCGTTCTGATACTTCCGGATAGACTGTAGTTTCATATCCATTTGAAGTAAATGAAATGGATTTTCCGGATAATAGTTTTGTCAGCTGTGATTCTGTCAGCTTTTTTCCGAATACTGCGGAAGTATTCATACCACATTTTCCAGTACAATAGAACCCAAATTTTCCGCTTTTGATTTCCTTTCCGCATTTTGGACACGCACCAATCGCTCCAGCAGAACTTTCTTTTCGGTCAACAAAACTCACCTTATCATCAACGCTTCCATATTCATCACAAAGTTCAGAAATGTATTTTTGAATTTCAAGTATGAAATCATCGGCATTTTTCTTACCTTGTTCAATTTCAAGAAAATCAGATTCCCAATCCGCTGTCAACTTTGCAGATTTAATTTTGTCCGGAAGTAATGAAATCAATTTATTGCCATCTTCTGTAGCAATAACTTTTTTTCCCTCTCGTTTCACATACTTGTGGGCGACTAACTCTTCGATAACGACAGCTCTTGTTGCTGGTGTACCAATTCCTTTCTTCTCTGCGTTCTCATCAAAATCCGCTGCACTGGCATGTTCCATAGCAGATAACAAAGTATCCTCTGTAAAGGATTTTGGTGGACTGGTAAAGTGTACAGATTTCTTAGCCGGAACTTTTTCAAATGTCATTCCTTTTTCTATATCCGGAAGTTGTGATTCATCCTGTCCTTGTTCTGATTTATCAGAATTTTCTATTTTCGCATCAATAGATTTCCAACCCATGTCTACAATTGTTCGTCCTGATGCTGTGAATATATTGCCCTCACATGTAACAATGATTTTTACCGATTCATATTTGTGTGGTTCAGATACAGCACACAACAATCTCAATGAAATCAGGGATAAAATATTTTTTTCTCCTGTTGGTAAATCATCAATTTTTTCTGATTTAATGCGAGAAGTCGGAATAATAGCGTGATGTCCGGTCACTTTTTTGTTATTGATACTTCTGGACAGGTTGGGCATATCAACAACGCCGAACGGCATAACCTCACCAATACATTGAATCACTTCTAATGTACTTTGTTCCATATCTTCCGTTAGATATTGACTGTCTGTACGGGGATAAGTAGCAAGCTTTTTTTCATACAGAGATTGCAGATAAGTAAGCGTTTGCTGTGCTGTGTATCCATACTTTTTGTTGGCTTCTCTTTGTAATGAAGTAAGGTCAAAGAGCTTCGGGGGATTAACAGTCTTTAAGTCTTTCTTTACATCAGAAACAACAGCAGTCATACCGTAGCACTTTGATATGATTGTATCTGCTTGTTTTTCATCATCTACACGTTCTGAAGCAGCTGTAAAGCTTCCGCAATCAAGGTCAACAGTAAAATACTTTTGCTTTACAAAATTTTTGACAGCATCGTCACGTTCCACAATCATGGAGAGAGTAGGCGTTTTCACTCGACCAATATTCAATGCTTTTTGATTGGAAAAGCGTACTGTAAACAATCTGGAAAGATTCATTCCTATTAGCCAATCGGCTCTTACACGGCAATAACCAGCAGCATATAACGAATCATAAGCACTCATCGGTTTCATATGCTGTAGACCACTTTGAATCGCAGATTCTTCCAAAGAAGAAACCCACAGTCTTTTTACAGCTTTCTTACAACCGATAATGTTATAAACATATCGGAAAATACATTCGCCTTCACGGTCGGCATCTGTTGCACAAATTATTTCGTTTACACGGTCATCGAGCATTAAGCCTTTTACTATGTCAAATTGTGATTTGGTTTTCTTTTGAACAGCAAACTCCCACTTTTCAGGGAACATAGGAAGCTGCGAAAAGCTCCATGTTCCTGACCAGTCTTCATGCTCTTTATATTCATTTGGAAAACGCAATCCAACCATATGACCGACAAACCACGATACAATATAGCCGTTGCCCTCAATGTATCCATCCTTTTTGGACTTTGCTCCAACTACCGGACAAATCGCTTTTGCTACTGAGGGCTTTTCGCCAATAATCAATATCACGATTCTTCGTCCTCACTCTCTGTTGTAATATCGTCAAAATCATCTTCAAATCCATCAAAATCATCTGAATTTGATTTCTTTTTAGACTTTCCATTTTTCATCTTATAGAAAATGAATCCAGCAGCTGCAAGTACAGCAACACCTACACCAGTAATCATAAGCGTTTTTGAACCATTTGACTGATTTTTAGAGGATGTCTGCTGTACAACTGAATCCGTAGTAGTTGTTGCTTCATTTACATTATTCTTTCCTTTATTGCCATTTGCTTTGTTGGCATTGCTTGCTGCTTCAGCAGCAGCGGAATCCGGATTAGTATTCTGACTGTCTTCATCGTCTTGATAAAGTAATGCATATAAATCATAGTCATCAACCTTATTCAGGAAATAAACATTATCCTCATTGCCCTCAGCTGAGTAGTTAATCAACACATAGAACACGCTGCCGTCCTTAGTCGTTACAGCAATAAACTGCATTTCTTCGCTGTCATAAATGATTTTTTCCTGTTTGATAAGGGTTGCATTTCCGTCAGTATCGTAATAATCGTCACCGTAGTAGTCAATTTCGCTAACATCTGTTGTAGTAGTTTCACTGGTCTTGTTTCGGAAAAAGTTAGCAATGTCTACAGTATGCTCTGTCGTTTGTTCTGAATTATCATCCTGTACCACTGGCAATGTTTCCTGTTCAACTTCCGGCTCTACAGCTTCCTGAACATTCTGGTTAGCTGCATTGTCTTCAAAACCCAGCCCATCCTCTGCGGATGCTGTAACAGACATTGCACCACCCAGAATCATGCTTCCTGCCATCAAAGTTCCTATGATTTTTTTCCATTTAAACATGGTGATTACCCTCCGTCTTCATTGTGCTTTCCTTGGTTTCAGCTGATACAGCGTCTTCTGATAAAGCAAAAAAATCTGCAATATCTTGTTCTGTTGTTTTGCTTGCCATGATTTTTTTCGCTAAGCTCAGCTGCTTTTTGAAATTCTCATCAAAAGAAATGCCTTCCTTTGTCATGTATTCCGACATGACAGCCGTTTCAAGCTGTTCCAACTTCTTTTTGTCGTTCTTCAGCTTCTCACTTTCACTTTTAATCAAAGTTTCACGTTTGGCAATCTGTTTTTTGAGCGTTTCCAATCTGGTTTCATTTGATACCATAGTAACCTCCTGATTTTAATAGAATAATAGAATAGGGTCAACATAATTCCACCCATAACCATCTGTGTCAATATATGCAGCTACATGAACATAATCGTAAGGCAAACCACTTTGTATTGTATCTCTTATACCATGTTCCACACCACGTATACACTTTCTATCACCTGTTGTCGTAGCAAAAGCTTCTCCTGCTTTTAAAACACTACCTTCCGAGTACCCACTCTTCAAAGTGACATTTGTAATATAGATTTTTGTATCTCGATTTTTACCGTTTCCTGCTTTTCCGTCATACCAATAATTCAGACTTTTTTTCAACAGAATGACGACATGTTCACTTGAATTGTAGGAATCAATTTTACAGCCCTCTATTGGAGAATAAATATCTGCATTTGACGGATAAGACACATCTATTCCTCGATGAATACCTTTATATGTTGGTGGAATACCTCCTTCTGAATAGTCAGTATATTCATATTTAGCAATCTCACAATGCTGAACAAACCATCCTTGCATATCATAGCCATACCAGTTTAGAATGTTACCATCATGCATATAAGACTTGAAAGTTTCACCGTTAAAGATGTTCTTGTAGGTTTGGTGATTTCCGTATAGTGGCTCTGTATCGGTATCCTTGCCAACAAGGAGATTATAGTATTGCAATCGCTGGTCACTATAGCTCAAACTTCCCAATCTATCAAGAAGAATCTGCTCAAATGATTTTTTCTGCTTAATATTGCAATATAATCTGCAATCTGTTACCCATTCGTACTTTTGATAGAATGTATACAAACCTTCTTGGCTCATATTAAATCCCATTTTTGTACCATCTGTCGGTGCAATACTAGCAATTGGTGTGTTTTTTAATTTAACATCTGTTCCGGGCATGTACCAACTAAACCAACCTTCATCACGATTTTGCCACGTACCTGTTACATCATAGTAACCCCAGCCTTTATAGTTATTCCATTCGTACATACCGTCATATCTGTTCCCACAAGGAGCAACTACAGTTGCACCCTCATCCATGACATACCAGCCTGTTGCGGAATACTCATCATTTGCATTAAGGATTTCAAGATTAGATAAACTGTAACATATCAAATAAGTCACTCTTCCTGTAGAGGAATCAACCTTTTTACGAACAAAATTTGATAAATCTCCACTTGCAGAACCGACTTCTATTGTTCCTATTACATTATGCTTATCATCCCATCCAAGGTTGTTTTGGATACATCTAAATCTTGAACCGCTTGATGTAGCAAAGGCATAGTCCCAGCGTTCTTCCCAGCGAGAACCATTATCATAACGGTATACAAATTCGTACTCCTCTTCAAATATCTCATCAAGCAAGTCTTCCATTTTGCCATTGAATTTCCAGAACTTAATGTCATTACTTCCGTTAGAATCAGTGGAAAAATCGTAATTATAAGCACAAAGGAAACTCCATAATTGCCACGGGTCAAAATCCCATACTGGGTCATAATCAAATTCGGAGCTTCGTCCACAATACCATTCTGTAGGGTCATCTTTCAAATTTCTAATGTTAAGGAGACTTTCACCGCTTAATGAAAGCAGGATATTTCGCCAATTCCACGGAAGCTCTGACTGTGCCAATTTACACGCTTCTCTGTTTAAGTCAGAAGCCAATTTTGTATAGTATTCTTCTGCATCTGATAACGTCTGGTCTTGTGCTGTATACGTACCAAGGGTAAAACCACTCTGCGTAAACATCGAAGTAAAGATAGTGAGAATCAGCGTAATCGTCAGAACAATTACCATAAGGGGAAATAGAAGTGAAGCGAGAAACCATTTGGCTTCTTTTTCATAAACATTCTTTACAAATTGTTTCAGCTTTTTTCCTATGGACTGCTTTGCTTTTTTTCCTTGTTTTTTAGTGGTGTTAGACCTTTGCTTGTTTTTTAACCGACTCTCTTGCTTTTTCAGCTTACTTTTTTTCTTTGTACGCTTTTCTTGCAATTTGCTGTTCTTTTTTTGCTTTTTATCAATCAGCTTAGAGGGTTTTAGTTGCTTAGCAGCTTTATCCACAAGTCCTTTTTTTCCAGCATCTACGACTTTAATAAAATCGTTGGTAGAATCAGCGTTAATTGCTTTTTGATACGCAGAAGCACCAATACGTCGCATGGTATATCTTTCTGGTCGAAGTATCAATGCCATTGGTGTAGAAAGTCTTGAAATTGATTTGAGATTTTTCAGCTTTTTCTTTGAAAATTTCAATTCAAGTTTTTCTTGCTTTCTATGATTTTTCAGAACTTTTCCTTCAAGCTTATACTTTTGTTTTTGCTCTTTGTATTGGATTTTTTTTCGCTTTTGGATACGTTGAATTGCTTCATTGCTTTTGCTACCCTTGTATATAACAGCTTGTCCTTTCAATTTTTTCATTTTTTGCTGATAGGACAACTTGTTTATTTTTTGGAGAGTTTTTTTCGCCTTTATATCACGCTTGTTTTGCTTCAAAACAGGCTGCTTTTGCAATTTTAATTCAGTTGCACTATACTTTTGTAAACGATATCTTGCTTTGTGTAGTTTGTGCTGCTTCTTTTCCTTGAAATGATTTCGCAAGCCCAATCCAGCATCAATAGCAATTTTTGAAGCTGCAAAAGCACCTCTATGAACATCATCTTGTGCTTCATTGCGGTATTTATATGCATTTTGCTTAGCTGCAAGCAATGCTTTATTTTTAGCAGCATCACCAAGAGCAAGAATCCCAGATTCTGCGGTCAATCCAGTCTTTACAACTGCACTTCCAGTTTTTTGAACAGTAACCTTTCCAATCTTCACAAGACTTTTAGCTGTTATGCCCTTCATGGTTTTAGGCTGCCACTTATCTAAGGAAGTATTGATTTTTTTATTCCAAGATGGAACATCTCCAGTGAAACGATACCGCTGATTTACTAAGCGATGCAATACACCCTTGTTTTTCAGCTTATACTGCTTTTCACCACGAACAATGTTGACTTTCGTATGAAATTTCCCATCATCACCTTGCTGACGTGTCATTCGGAACTGAAATTGCTCATTTCCACCAGTAAGTTTTGTTTCTGCGGAAAGTCCAACATAAAATGCAGCTTTCGCTAGTTTGTAACCTGTCAACGCAGCTACTTTTGCGGTTTTTCCCTTAATAGATTCCGGCTGATAGTGGCTTAATGATGCACCTACAGAAACATCATTACCCACTTTGCGATGTACAAAATTTATACTTCTGTGTAAAACACCACTATTTTCATACCGATTATCTTTACCCAGAATATGTTCTTGTTTTTCAAGGTCTTTTCTGCGGTAACTCTCTGATAATTTCATACCAACAGATTCTAGGGATACTGCTGCTGTAAGTGTACCTTTTAGAACAGCCGAACCAGCAATAGCAGCTGCCTTTACTGTTTTACCCTGAAAACTAACAGGGTGTATGTTATGCAGCTTTGGAACATCTCCAGTAAAGCGATACTTTTGACTAGCAATACGGTGCATAATGCCCTTGTTCTCGTACTTTTCGCTCTTATCGCCCCATGTAATGCTTGCTGTTGTATGTAATCGTCCTTCTGGATTCTCTTGTCTTGTAAAATTCAATTGTAGCTGTTTCTCTTTGCCACTATATCTTTGCAGTTTCAGTTGCTGCTTGTCTAGTTTTCCTGCAATAGAATGTGAATATAGATTGCGATAACCGTTATTTTTATCTCTTGTACTTTGACGTGAAACAGCTTTTGAATCATAGCTAGATGAAGTTCTGGCTGAAAAAGAAGATGCAGACGTAGACCTTGTATTACTGCTTGAACTATGCTGTTGCCCCACGGTTGGACGAGTAGTAAAGCTGGTTTGATTTCTTCTTGGCATCGTATAACGCCCCATGTACCCAGCTCGTGATTGCTCAGTATGTGCAGGAGTAACTTTGGTTTCAGAGAAGTGCTTTGCATTTTGAAAACCAGATTGCTCAGTGACAGGTTTACTCTCAAATCTTGTACTCTCATCATGATTTCTCAGCGATGATGCAGACTGCTCTTGTCGAAAATATTTTGAATCAGTTGTATCTGTACTGACTGATGTATCATGTTTGGATGTAGAATGATAGGAATGTTCATTTACAGAATTAGTAGAATCTACTGGTTCATCATAGGTACGATGAAAGCTTCTATCTTCTGGCTCAAATTTTTGTGATTCTGAATGCTGCTCAATTGATTGATTTTCCATTGGAGAAGATTCAGACACATCTGATGAAGGGGATTCCGGCATGATTTCGCTTTCTGATTCAGTAGATTCAGTAAGTTTCTTCTTTGGAGGAGTAAATACAGGTTCAAAAGGCTTCTCTTCCTTGATTTGAGAATTAGTTTGCAACTTTTCACTAGGTGCTTGTTCTCTGGAATGTGCTTCTTTTGCTTGAACTTCTTTCTTACTGAATTGTTCCAATCCAGATTGCTGTTCACTAAGAGCTTTTAAACTTTTATCTTGAAATTTGGAACGATTCTCTTTTGAATCCAATTATGCCACCTCCAATTACTGAGAGGAGTGGTTATTTTCCGCTTCCTCTTCCAGAATACAATGATACAAGAGAACATCTACAGCAGTAAACCCATTTATTGTTTTTCCACTGTCTACACTGCTCAGGAACGTTTTTTTCTGTTCATCGGACATACTACTGTATTTTCTCTGCATAAGCTGATGAACATCCTCATTATTATCCGAATTTGAGAGCTGCTGTTCTTCCGGTTTCGTAGTCATCAAACGATACATGGTCGTATTTGTAGGGAATGTATCTGTAAATGGCAATACGATACCGCCATACTTAATCAATCCTTCACCTTGTCCACTATTTGTAACACATTCCATTTGCTGTGCAGAAATATGCAGCTTTTCAGAAAGTATATCCCTGTCACCAGCAGCTTGATTCAGCATATACACGAAGTCGGAGTTGTCAAAGATATTTTCTACTTCACTAGAAGAAAGCAAATCCTTGACATTTTGCGTGATTCCTGTTGGAACACCGCCCCATTTACGGAATCTTTTCCAGATTTCTGCGGAATACTGTGCTGTCTGCTGTTCTTTTAGCAGTAAGTGAAATTCGTCAATGTAGTATCGGGTAACTTTTCGCTCTGCACGGTTTTGTGTTACTCTATTCCATACCGTATCTTGTACAATCAGCATTCCAACTTTCTTCAACTGATTGCCAAGCTCCTTAATATCAAAACAAACAATTCGATTGTTAAGGTCGATGTTTGTGCGATGATTAAACAAATTTTGAGAACCGTTTACATACATCATCAATGAGTTAGAAATACGCAATGCAATATCGCCACGGCTCTTTAGCTCTTTGTATAAATCACTTAAAATAGGCATAGTTTCTTTGGAAGGATTATTATCAAAGAAATTAGTATAGATTTTACGAACACAATCATCAATGATAGAGCGTTCTTCGGCAGAAATGCCATATCTACCACCTACAATGATTTCACAAAGAGAAATAATAAAGTTTGATTTTGTTGCAATCGGATTATCATCATCAGCACTGTCTAAATTGATGTCCATTGGATTGATATAATCTTCACTCTTTGAGGAGATTTTCACTAGCTGTCCGTGCAAATGCTGAACCAAAGGGAAATATTCTCCTTCTGGGTCACAAATGATAATGTCATCTGTCGTTTTCAAAAAGCTATCCAGAATCTCTCGCTTTACAGAGAATGATTTACCAGAACCCGGTGTACCCAGAATCAAACCGTTGGGATTTTTCAAGTGAGAACGATTTGCCATAATCATATTTCCGGATACGGTATTTAATCCGTAATATGTACCATCTGTCTGAAACAGCTCTTGTGTGTTAAATGGTACAAAGACTGCAATACCAGTAGTGTGCATTGCTCTCGACGTTTGAAGCACATTGTATCCCAACGGAAGAGAACAATTTAAGTAATCTTCTTGCAGATAATCGCTGCTGCGAAGCATGCAGTTATTCTTTTGACACAAACGTTTTAGAAGTTCCAACTGTAACTTCAATTCTTTTTTTGTTTTTGCATAATTCCTTATCAAAATTGTGATATGAAACAGTCTTTCGTTCTTACTGTTCAGGTCATCCAGAAGTGTTTCCAATTCCTCGATATACATCTTGATGGACGGAGGAAGAATATTTGGGTCATAACCAGACTGAGAAGCTTTTTTCTGTTCGTCAATCTTCATTTTTTCAACGTCTGAAAGTTTAAGTTTAACGAATTTTAACGCATCAATCTGGTCAAGCGGTGTTACATGGATATTCACACAGAACAAATGCTGCATTTCCAAAAAATCATTCAGAATTGTATCTGGTAATTCTCCGGCAAGAATGTCCATAGTCGAAATCGCACCGTAGGCACTTCCAATCTCAAAATTCATCTTGTTGAACTTGAATGAAGATGGAGCGATAAAATCTTTAGTGTCCATTCCATATCGAAGCATTTCTTTCCAGTCAAAAATAAATGGACTATTTTTAAACGGATTCAAAGAATAATACAAGGTTTCTAGTCTTTCTGTTCCGTTTAGAGCTTTGGCATCCACACCAATATTTTTGAACATTTTAATGACTTCTATCTGGATATTCATAAGCTTACTTTTAGCTACACGATAAGATGGTGCTTCAATCGTAAACGTAAGAAATTTCCTTGTAGATTGACCATTATTTCCGGATTTAAGTTTGCTAACAATCATCTGAGAGTATTCTTCTCGAATGTCATTAAAATCATCGTCCTGCTTTTCAATCTGGATTTCACTGACAAGTTTATCTTGACTGCGATTTTGATTTTCAAATGTCAACTGAAATTTGATTGTGTTATCAAAAAAATTGATAAGGTCGCAGTATTTTGAAAAAATATTGTTCTGTTCTTCAAACTCTGCTAGACGATAGCTTACATCGTAAAACTGGATGGTTTTTGAGAAAGTGTTCTCTGTCACCTGACAAACACCGTCTTCATACATTCTATTGTATGCAATCGAATTTTGCACAGTAGAACTGTCCTTGTTGAATTTATGAATTTCTGTGATACGCTGCTGCATCACATCTTTATCTTCTTTTGTCAGCTGAGAGATTGGCTTTTGAGATGCGATAGTTGCAGCGGTTTTTGTGCTGTTTTTTACTTTCTTTTTCTTATCAGTTTTCTTTCCAAACAAGCTATTTACCTCCGTTCGCTTTTTTCAAAATCCGTTTCAGCCTAGTTGATTCCAATTGTAGTTCGATACAAGATAAGACATCCGTACTACGATAAATACGTTTGTGCTTTTTTTTGAAATATCGTATCATGTTCTTAAAAATCGCATCAAAAAACAGTCCGTTCTTCTTGTAGATTCCGCATACAATTGCAGGGGCTGCAATGCAACCCATAGCAATAATTCCGCCAGTAAGCCCAAGTACACCTCGTGTCAGGAAAAACACAGGAAACCCAAGAGCTATTCCTATTCCAAAGCATACACACTGCCTTTTGGTTAAGCCGAACATGAATTTTTGTTTTATATCATTTAAGTCCTTTGGTACTTTGACAAAATGTGAAGACTTTGCTCCCATTGTATACCTCCCATTAATGTGCGTTAAACGCAGATTTAGAAATTGCTCCTGTACGAAGAACTGTAAATACCAACGCACAAGTATAACCTAATAGAAATACCATCTGCATAGTAACGCTTCCAGAGCCACTATTTATTGTAGAAATCGCATTGTTAAATAACGTTTTAAAAATGCCAATCGCTACAATAATGAAAAATCCCTGAAATGAAAGAGCTATCAATTGCTTAATCCAGTTCTTGCCGACAGAACCAAATTCACCGCCGTCTACCAATGTTGCAACTGGAATCGGAGAAATACCTAAGTACATAAAAACTTCGATTATTCTAGAAGCCAGTACGATAACAATAGCCACTATCATAATTATGACACCAAGGTACACTATGATGGAGATAAGCCATGTAGAAATCAATTCTCCTATGCTAAGACCGTCCAATGCATTCTTATTCAGTGACACATCTGTCACACTGGTATTAAATAAAGTTGTCATTGCTGCTGAGGTTGCCGAAACGCCGAACCCGAATAGGGCAGAAGCAATGTAATAGACATTCGATATTAAAATCGTGCCACATAGCGTTTTTATAATCCATTTGACGAATATTGAATCATCAAAGTCCTTGAAGTTATTCCCTCGAAGCACCATTTGTATGAGGTCATTTATCATTAAAATGGCAAAAATGATACCTGCTATGGGAACTACTGCATTATTACAGAGCGTTTCAATGGTTTGCCATATTGTTGTTCCACTGCTTCCGCTTGCACCTGTAAAATTTGCAGGATGCGTGGTCAAGAAGTTTGAAACCAAACCGGAAACGCCTGTATCAGAGTTGTTGGGGTCAAAGGATGTTTTTATCAAATCACCAATGCTGGAAAATTGAGATTTGATACCGTCTTTAAACAAGTTTTCAATCCACGTTTGCAGACCATCCACAAAGTCTTGTATAACGCCCATTACTTCACCGTCCTTTCTGTATACTATAGGAATGACCTGCGGACAAACTGTCCACAAGTCATCCGTAGTAAAAAATATAGGAGATTGTTACCGTAACAGACGATTAAACAGCATTCTGCATCATGCTGATAAGTACCGGAACGAGGATAATGCCCAGCAGAATCAAACCAAGACCAGCCATCAGCTGCTTCATGCCCTGAGATTTTGCACCAGCGTTATCGTTACCGTAGCCTTCCAGCAAGTTAACTACGCCCCAGACACCAACACCGCCACCAATCAGGATAACAACAGAACGCAGAACTGTTCCAGCAGTCGAAATGAATGAGGAACTGTCAACTGCACCGGATGCACCGGATGCAAAAGCAGTCATGCTGCACATGCAGCACATGATTGCCATGGTAAAGATGGTCAGCACCGTCTTCTTTGTCATCTTACAAGTCTTAGTAAGCTTTTCGTTTGCAGCCGAAACTGCCATTGTAGATGTTTTCTTCATTTTCTTTTTCCTCTTCTTTCAGATTATAATTTTTTAATTTACACCTAATTGCAACATAAAGAATGGTATGGGGAAGTACAGTCTATGATACCGAAAACTCGAAAAACGAACCATATGTACATAATCTCTATATTGCAATTACCAGACAACCCATTATTCAGCAAGCATATTCTACGGCAACCTTGTCCGGCGGGGTTTCCATCCTATGTTTACTTCTTTTTGCCACGTAATCGGCGATGTCAAATTTCATATTGGGGTTATCATCCAATAGAAATCTATAGTTGGGGTGCTTTGTAATATCATACTTATCCGAAAAGAATGGGCGTACTCCTCGAAGTTGTAAGATACATTTACCGCCGTCCATGACTGCTAGTTCATCCTGTGACTTCAGCTCCTTTCCCAGCTTTTGATAGTTAGTTCCGTAACTCTCGCTTTGTCCTCGATTTTGAGAAGTGTTATACGAATCAATCGTTTCTTTTCCCAAACTCTCGGAAATTTCTTTCAATGTTGACTTCTCTTTGCCACCGAGAAACAGCGTAGTGTCACAGTTACCCTCAATCGTGTCAGCATTATCTTTGTAAATCGCCTTTAGCTGCGATTTAGCCTGAAGAATGATACTTGCAGATATTTCACGACTTCGGATAGTAGCTATCAACTTTTCAAACTGTGGTATTTCTCCAATGTTCGCAAACTCATCGAGTAAGCAGCGAACATGGTATTTCAGCTTGCCACCGTCATTCGTATCTGCACGAGTACAGAGCAAGTTGAAAAGCTGTGAATACATAATTGCTACTAAGAAGTTAAATGTAGCATCGGTATCAGAGATAATGACAAATAAAGCAGACAGCTCATCACCAAGTTTGTCTAAGCCTAATTCGTCATATCTGGTTATCTCTAATACTTCATCTATTGCAAACGGTGCTAACCGTGTTGAACAAGAAATCAAAATAGACTTTGCTGTTTTACCAGCTGCCAGCTTATATGACTTAAACTGTTTGATTGCAAATGAAGCAATTCTAACAACTTCATCTGAGGGTTCAAGTTCTTTAAATCCCTCATATCCTTCATATTCCTCTGGAATTTCTTCCGGAATTGTTCCGTTTATCCACATTTCAACGAATTCAAAATGTCTATCAATTGCATTTTTGAATGTTTCATCATCTTCTCTGCACTCAGACATGTTAATCATATCAATCAATGTTTCAAAATTTCGTTCATCCGGAGGAGAGGTTGCAAAAATCATTGCAATATATGCAGTATATAAAAGTTTTTCTGCTTTAACCCAGAAATCTTCACCGCTATTCGGCTGATTTCCGCTTGTGTTTTTGATAAGGACATCTACAAATTTAAGAATATCCTTTTCACGATTTTTTTCGCTAATATATGCAAAAGGGTTATAGTGCATTGATTTTGCGAAATCAATCGTATTAAAAACCTTTATGTGATATGGTTCATAGATTGTCTTACCATTGCTATCTTTTCCTATCGGTCTACCACGCTTCAACATTTTTCCGCATTCAATCAATACTGTTCCTTTCGGGTCGGTAACGATATAGCTAGAATGCATCTGCATTAAGTTTGGTTTGACAAAAAATCTTGTTTTACCTGAACCAGAACCACCGATAACCAGAATATTTTTATTTCTGGCGTATTTCGGGTGAGAGGGTTTTCCCATTGTCAGGCTCTCGGTTTGCGTTAGAATTACATTATTAAACTTATCTTTTAAGTCCATATATGGTTCTATATCTTGTTCGTTGCCCCATCTTGCACTACCGTATTCCTCCCCATTACGGAATTTCTTTTTGTTTTTTGACTTAATGTACATGATGAGTTTCATTATGAGTGCAACTGCTACGCCAAATCCCAAATCTATCACATTGAAACTCGGAATTACCTGTGCAAAAACAACGCCTAGGTTATTCATAAATGGCATCATTTTTTCAGAGATTCCGTTACCTTCGGCTGTTCGATATGCAAGTGAAATCAAATCACCTGCGTATCCAAATATAACAAATGGCAGCCAACTCAATATCGTTTTCTTTACTTTTTTGCTATTCATTATTTTCTCCGAAGTCAAAGTCAAGTGGCTTTGTCGGCATTAAAGAGCCATGTCCTTTGATTTTTCACGAACTTTTTCTTTCTTTTTCGGCTCTTGCTCTTGAATACGCTGTGCATTCTCACGCAGCTGCTGTCTTGTTACTGTCGGCTGCTTCTCAATGTCTTGCTGTTTTTCATTTGCATATTCAGTAAAAGCACGCTTGAAATTATCTGTCTTTCCAGATTCAAACATCACATGAAATTCGCCAGATGCTGAATCGTGTTTTATTGCAAAGTCAATATCATATTTTTTTGCGACAGACAAAAAATCTCCGATATTTTTATCTGACACTTCAATAGATTCCAACTTTCCACCATGTTCTGTTGCACGTTTATTCAATTGGCGAACAGAAATCTTACCTTTCTTTTCTGCATTTCCGCTTAAAAAGGTTTTCATCATCTCTTTCATTATGTCTGATGTAAGTTCAGTTGCTTGTTTGGAAAGAGAAAGTGTCTTTTTTAAGCCTTGTTCCATGTCAGAAGCCATAGAATGTCCTCCTTATCTACGCATAATATGATTTATTTCATACTGCGTGTGAAACGGACAGTCTTCTGTGCTTTGCAGCCATAAGCGAAGCTTTAAAGCAAACTTTCTGGCGGTTTTTACATCAGTTATCACTGCAATTGTCACAATTTCACCATTGTTGATTTCAGCCAAAACGCTATATGATTTCATTTGATTTTGTTCAATTCGCAGCGAAACAATGTTTTCCTTGCACAGAATACGGTTGAACTCAGTCAATAAAAGCTTTTCGGTTTTAACAGTTTTTACAACTTCCCTCATTCTTTTCATCTCTCTTTTTAATCGGGCATCCGGAGCAAATTTCCTGTATCTGAATTTCCAGACAACCAGTTAATCAACGTTGCCAAGGCTTGTTCCATTTGAATTCCAGTGTCGTAAACACCAAGAATTACAACGTCTTCATTGTCAACAACTTCTGCGACAATTGCATACGCCATTTTTTCTTCATCTGTTTCTGTATCCACCACGGTTGTATTTTCCATTGTGAATATGGAAATGACGTTTGCGTAATTGACTAACATTTTGTCGTTTGTTCCCTTTGGAATAATGGTCATGCTCATTTTTGATTCCTCCATTTTTTTATTTTCAACCGGAAATCCAGTTGATAGCGTAGTAATTATCCGGTACACATGTCATGGTGGACAAGGTTATCATAAAAACCCTCCATTGAAATGGGAGCATTGTATAACGCTGTCAGTAAATAATTTTGCCTTGCTGTGATTTTGGCGGAGTTTGCCTTTAAGCAGTCTAAAACATACATGATATGTTCGGAATTGAGTTTTGAATACATAGAACGAACTATTTCTGTATCCATATCCATACCGTTAATGTGAATGGATTTTTGTGTTGTACAACGTACAAAGCTAATCATATGAATGAGTTCATTCACTTGCTCAGCATTGTATATTAAATGCCCTTTAGAGTTAGTCGTTTGCAGTATAATATCTGCTTCTATCTGTTCTTCGACCAATTGTTTTGTCTGTTCCCATTCAATCTTATCAATCCATCCCTTTTTATCTTCATTCTTTGAGATAGATTGATTGATAGTTAATAAATCAGTATTTGATTCTTTGGTACTTGATAGTTTTGATATTTTATATACATCGTGGTTTTCCGCATGTGTTTCATCCACATTTGGGTTTTCCCGATATGGTGTTTCCTGTTCTGGTGTATCCTCCAAAAAAATCGGTTCATCGCTTATAGAATATTCCACGTCAAGAAATCTCCCATTATCAGCAAATATTCTTTGCCTGCGTAAATATCCGCATCTTTCTAATTCTTTGAGAGCCGAGGAAACTTTCGTTTCACCGTCAGGAACGATGCTTGCCAAGCCTTTAATGGAAAAACTAAAAGAATCAGACATGGACAACATGGTCAAAAGTAAACCTCTTGCTGTTAGCCCAAGGCTTTTATCTCGAATAAATTCGTTATGAACCACTGTGAAATCCTTCTCCATTTTCTTTGTTAGTCTTGCCATTCTTACCACTCCTTTCTGAAAAAACGTCCCTCGAAAAAACCGAGGAACGTTTTCACTGTAAAAGTTGATTTTGATGATGATTTCACTTTTTATATGAAAAGCAAGCATAAAACAAAAAAACAAAACAAGGAGAAAAAAGAATGCCACACAAAAAAACGGCGTTCCTCGATTTTTTCGAGAAACGCCGTTTGATTTGGCATTATTCAATTATATCAATCTGTCTGCGGTTGTTTTTTCGTGTAAAATTTTTGTGAAATTCTGTTCCCTATCAAAATTACAGGTATGTTTAATTATAAAATTTTTTAGATTTTTTATAACAATTGATAATATATTCATTAAATATCTCCTAATTAATGAGTGATATTAGTGCTTGCTCGTCTACGATAAGTAGTACCTGATGTATATGTATTGTTCTGTGATTTTTTTACTGTTGTATTTGCAGGTGATATTATTGGGTAAATATCAGCTCTAAAATATGTAATATCACTATCCCATGTATTCCATTTCATTCCATCACTTAAATCTCTAGATTTTGTTACATTATTATTTAAAGTGTAAGTATATTTGATCTTATCTTTAATTTTCCCAGACGCTTTCCATTCAGCGTACCAAATTACCTTACTAGCATTAGTCTTACCATTGCAAGGGGAAAATGTAACTGTTCCATAATTATATTTAACTTCGTGTATACTATTAACAGCGCCATTGTTACCACGTGCTGTATATGAATTTAGATCTAAATTAATAGAATTTTTATACTTGCAGGAATTACCCGTATTATCTTTTTTACTTGTGCTTGCAGCATCTGCTACCGCAAAAGTTCCAGACATCATAATAGTTGCCAAAGCTGCACATAAAGTTTTTTTTGATGAAGTTATTCATTTTTTTACTCCTTTTATGTTAATATTTATTTAGTAAATCGTTTTACAACATTATAATAACATAGCAATAATATTTTGTCAATATATGTTTATGAACAAAATTATATTTTATTCATAATGTGCAAAATATTAAATAATATATAGGACATTTTCATTGACTTTGTTATAAAAAAGATAATATAATGCACTTTTTAGTTTTGTCTGTTGTGGTAAGTGTAGATGGTTACTATATTTGCAAGTGTTTAGACAGGCATAAATCCGACAAGTAGCAAAAAGACCCTCGAAGTGGCATCTTCTGGGGCTTTTGTGTGTCCGATTGGAAACACATAATCTCTTTTGTGGTTGTTTTTCTTGATTTGTCAATAATACCTCTGGATTATTTTATGGACAAGTCCATTAAACAGTGTGACTATCACATACATAAATATAACTGCCACTCCCTCCCTCTCACAGTGCGACGGCGAAAACGCACATCTTACCCCCGTGTCAAAATCAAATCTCCTGTGCAAAACAATGAAAATGGACCATGACTATTGACAAACGTATTAAAATGCGATACCATAAGAATGGAGAATAATATAAGCTCGTAAAGATTTTAAGAGTCTTTGCGAGCTTTTTGTTTTGAATATAAATTTCGCTATGTTCAGTGACAATAACAGAAACTTGAAAACAGAATAGGAGGAATGATAATTTGAAAAAACTTAGCACAAGATCCTGCGAAGAAATAATGACTACGGTGTACAAGCCAATAGAGTTCGTTATAGACGGCTTGCTTGCACAAGGTCTGTATATCTTAGCAGGAGCACCAAAGGTCGGAAAGTCTTGGCTGGCACTGGATATGTGCCTGTCAATAGCGAAAGGAGAAAGTGTTTTAGGTCAGAAAACATTGCAGGGCACGGCATTGTATTTGTGTTTAGAGGATAGCTACGTTCGTATTCAAAATCGCTTGTATGAAATAACTGATGTGCCAACTGAAAATTTGTACTTCTCTGTTATGTCTGAATCTATCGGCAACGGACTTGAAGAACAAATCGAAAGTTTTAAAATTGAACATTGCGGTCTAAAAATTGTGTTCATTGACACTCTGCAAATGGTTCGTGGTTCAACAGATTCAAGCTATGGTTCAGACTACAAAGACCTATCCGTTCTGAAAGCTCTTGCAGACAAGCTTGAGATAACTGTCATAGTGGTTCATCACACAAGAAAATGCAAAGACAGCGACCCGTTCAATATGATCTCAGGTTCGACAGGACTGAGCGGCTGTGTAGACGGAAGTATGGTTCTGATCGAAACAAAACGTGGCAGCCGTAATGCAAAACTTTATTGTGTAGGACGTGATATTGAAAACGCAGAAATTAATTTGCAGTTCGATAGTGATTTGAAAAAGTGGGTCGTTACCGATGAGCCGACCGCTCCAAAAAGTAAGGACAACATTTTTCTTGCGGCATTGTATGTTTACATCAAAAAGAAAGTTGATTTTTCAGGTACGGCGTCAGAACTTATAGAGAAACTGAAAAGTGTTTCTGATGAAACATTTTATCCAAACAGAGTTACAAGAGATCTGGTTCAGAACGGCTACACACTCAGAAAGTACGGGATAGATTTTCAGTACAAGCGAACTAGAAACGGCAGGCTGATAATTCTTCATTACGACCGTGAGCTTGACAGTAGTGACAGTAAAAAGTTAAATCAATGTTTACTGTCAACCCAAATCAGCGAACGTGGGGCGATTTGTGGGCTAAAAAAATCAGTCTGGTAAGTTTAGCAGAAACTCACCAAAACCACACACAAGCGATTTGTGAGCCGCTGTGAGCGATATTTTAAATAAGGTTAGCTTGTGCAAGTCGAACTCGACGATTTGAGCAATTATGTACTTTTCACAATTCAGCAGCTAGAGCTATAACCACCAAAGCTAAATATTTCATTGCAAGTTAAAGTTTCGGGGTCGCAGCCCCCGAAACACTCACAGCGGACAGCAAAGCTGTCCGCTAAAGTGCCGTAAATACGCAGTTTGCGAGATACGACAAGGTCGAGAAGTCAATGGGGTCGTAAAAACAGGTCCTTGATAATTCAGAGGTCGCACACCGCTAAAATCAGGCTGAAACAGCGTAAATGCGTGCTATCGTGTCGGCGTCGAAAGGTATAAATGCAATAAAATCAAGCAAGTTTTTTGTTGCAGTTGGTGATTACTATTTCAAAGTTTTTGTGATATCATTGACTGGAAAAACAGTGAAAAACAAATGGATAATTTTTGATGAGTGTGAGAAAATATTACTGATGCAAATGGAAAAGGAGAGATGTCTATTGAGTAAAAATCCGAAAAGTCCCTATTCCAAGCTGGAAATGAAGAAGAAAACCCTGGCTGCTTGGACTAAGCTGCTGCTCAACAGCGGCGAGATCGACATCAAAAAGTACAACAGAATGATAATGATGATCGAAAGACTGGCGGCATGACCGCAAATGCAGTGCCGAAAGGCATTGCTACATATTGCCACAGGTAAGTTATTCCGTGCCATTGACCCTGTGCTGTCGGCATGGTATAATCATATTAACTAAACAAAATCAAAGTCAAAACAATCAGTCAAGGCTTTGACGAAAGGAGAATTTTAATGGATATTTATGCAGCCGCTGACCTTATGAAACGTGAGCGGAAAACAATTTTTGATCTTGAAATCAATGTTACATTTTATGCACGAGTATCAACGACCCGTGATGAACAGGAAAACTCTATTGAAAATCAGATAAACTTCTTTACAGAGATGATAAAGTCAAACCCAAATTGGAATTACATTGAGGGGTATGTTGACAGGGTCAGAGGAGAACACGCTGAAAACCGTGCTGAATTTATGAGAATGATCGAAGATGGAAAAGCAGGAAGGTTTGACCTTGTACTTACAAAAGAAGTCAGCCGTTTCGCAAGAAATACTATCGACAGCCTTACCTATACCCGTGATCTTATCCGAGCAGGGGTAGGGGTCTTCTTCCAAAATGATAACATTTGTACCATTGATTCTGACAGCGAAATGCGTCTTACTATAATGTCAAGCATCGCCGCTGATGAAGTCAGGAAACTTTCTGAACGTGTTCGCTGGGGTCACAAGCGTTCAATAGAAAGCGGAAATGTTATGGGCAACAATCGTATATTCGGCTATGATAAAGATGACTGTAAACTTGTCATAAACGAACCTGAAGCAGAAATGGTAAGAATGATATTTGACCTTTACTCTACTGGTGATATGAGCGTCAGAAAGATAGAACGAATACTATATGATAAGGGCTACCGTGGACGCAATGGTACAAGGATACATCACAACACCGTTTCAGGCATTATACAAAACCCAAAATATAAAGGATTTTACTGTGGTAACAAAGTAAGAATAGTTGACTACCGCACAAAAGAACAGCGTTTTTTACCCAAAGAAGAATGGGTGATGTACAAAGACGAAACAGGCGAAGTCGTACCTGCCATAGTATCTGAGGAAACATGGAACAAGTGCAACAGAATATTTGAAACAAGAAGTGCTGCCATAAAAAGCCGTGAACACTCATTTAAAGACACAAGTGTCTTCACCGGTAAGATATGGTGTGCAGCTCACGACAAGCCATATTGGAGGACAAGTTACTCAAACAGCGTATCAAAAGGTCAGCCAATATATCAATGGATATGCTCAGAAAAAAAGAAAGAAGGTGCAAAAAGCTGTGCGTCATTTGCAATAATGGAATCGGAACTTTACAGCATACTGTCGGGATTTTTCAAGGACGTGGCTGAAAACCTTGAGGATTATGTTGAAACATTTCTTCGGATATATAAAGAATCAGACCGCTCTGCCGAGGCAATGCGGCAGGTAAGCGGCCTGAAAGCAACACTGGAAAAGGAAAATAAAAAGCGTGATAAACTGCTGGAGCTCTATATGGAGGAGCTTATCACAAAATCAGAATTTACAAAACGTAATACCGAGAGCAGTGAACTAATAAAAGGAATAGAACATCAGATAAGATTTATCGAAAAGAAAAGCGAAAACGACAATAGTTATGCAAAAGCTATAAAGCGGATTGAAAAATACTTCCGTGAAATGTATGATCCTAGCCTACCAATGAACAAGGAACAAGTCGACGAAATGGCAAAGGCAGTCATAGACCGTATAAGTGTAGTTCCAATAAATAAGAACACAATGAAACTGGAAATTAAACTTCTGACAGGTGAATCAGAGCCGATGACATACATTAGGAACGGAGAAAGATATGCTCGGCGTTCTGGACTCACCAGCAAGAAGATGATCGACGCTTACAAGACAACAGGCAACAAGTAATTTCTCCTAAAAGTCCTAAAAACTCCGCCGTGGCATTTCGCTGTGGCGGAGCTTTTTACTTGAAATCAGGCAAAAAAAGTAGTATAATATACACATAGGGTCGGGGTAAAGATCATAGTAAAGAGGGATAAATATGTTGACTAAAAAAATCGCCGCAGGACTTACAGCTTTTATTATAACAGCTTCTGCCGCACTGCTTCCGCTTCCAGAAAGCATTAACGGCATATTGGGGAACACCGCTATATCAGCTCAGGCTTATTCTGCAAACGGCGCCGTAAAAATACCGTCAGATTTTCTGACTTTTAACAGCTCCGATCAGGTTTTCGTAAACGTGGTTTCTGCCACTAAAAACGGACTATACTATTATACTGTGGAAAACTACAAGAAGCTAATTAAATTCTATAGCTTTTCCAACAACTCCGTGAGAACTGTAGCAACGCTTGGTGACATTATAAATGTATATGCCAACAACTCCAAGATCTATTATATCGAAAGAGATACCAGCACATACAATTCCAGCGTGAAGGGCTCGTCATATTCTTATTACATAAAGACCTTTGACACCGATACGGAAAAGGTGACCAAAAGCGTTAATGTGAGCAAGTATACCCCCAATGGTATTTTAAATTACCCAAACTGTTTTGGCGTTGACAATAACGGCAGGATATATTACTATGTAACAGACAGCAGTGGTGCTGAAAAGGGCGATAATCTATTTGTCCTGGACTCAAACGGAAATAAGCTGTCCTCCTGCAGCACCGAAGTTGCCATAACAAAGTTCTCAGGCTTTGACAGCACAAACGGAAACTTCTATTTTGAAAGAAACGCTGATTACGTTTATTGGGGCTATACTCACAAAATGAACGCCCTTGGCTTTGGAAACATTTCAAATAACAAAATAACCGTGTCTGATAAATCTATCGACTATTTCTATCAGAAATATTACGATTATCATTATGACAACGCACAAATGCTTGGCAACGGCAAGCTTGCGTGGACTTCTTCTGCAAGCGGCACTGTAAACATCGTGGACTCTGCCAAATTCCATACATCAACAGATAATACATTATCTCTCTTTGGAAGCGTTTCAAGAGCGGAACATGAAAACAAAAATGATCTCTACAACAGCGTTGGAACAAGAACTGTATACAACAGCGAAAATGACAGCACTATCATGTATGTAAACAACAACACTCTTATGGAGTTCAACAATGATTTCAAGCAGGTGGCTTCATATAAAACAGCTTATCCTGTTTTCGCTTTGTATTATACGAACGGCACCGTGACAGCCATAGAGCGTGATACTGACGGCAATTTCTACGAAGAGAATATTGCTTGGAAAATGCCTAGCAGTGTTACGATTTCAAATTCTTCTGCCACGCTCAAAACGGGCAACAGCCTTAAACTTTCTGCAAGAAGCAATTCCGATATAGACTACGGCTTCACATGGTCAAGCAGTGATAATTCTGTGGCTTCGGTTACAAAAGACGGCAAGGTGTACGGAAACAAGGCAGGCGTATGCACAATAACGGCTACCACTGACAACAGTGTGAAAGCAAGCTGTACAGTGACAGTTACGCCTATGGATAGCGACACAAAAGGCTCTGCCACTATACTCAGCGGACGTACAACAGACAATGCTTCAGATAACCATTACAACACATGGTCATCTGTCACAAACTCTTATCTTGTACAAAACAGCGACGAAACGCTCACAAGGCTTGAAAACACATCAAGCGGCATTGTGGTAGAAAACTACTCCGCAGACGGCAAAAAGCTGATCTCACAACGCACTATTTCAAAAGAGCTTAACATATTTGGTGGCTTTTATTCAGGAAAAGACTATAACTATCTCGTGTTCGGTCAGAACAACACTGCCGAAAGCGACAGCAAGGAAGTTGTGAGAGTAGTCAAATACACCAAGAGCTGGAGCAAAGTAAATTCATGCAGTATCTCAGGTGTCAATACAACAAAGCCGTTCTCGGCAGGCTCACTGAGAATGGAAGAAGCAGGCGGAAAGCTTTATGTTTACACCTGCCATGAGATGTATGCTGACAGCGACGGCATAAATCATCAGGCAAATATGCTTTTCACCATTGACGAATCCTCCATGTCCCTGACCGACTCAATGTATGACGTTTCAAATCTTACAGACGGCTATGTTAGCCACTCGTTCAACCAATTCATCAAAGCTGACGAAAGCGGAAAATACATCTACAGAGTTGACCACTCAGAATCAAGCAACTACACAATGAACGGCTCTTACCTCTCTGTAAACGGCATTACTCTCACAAAATATAAGGCTGACGGAAAATCAACCGCCGTGAACGTTTCTATCCCTGTTAAGTTCGATATGAACAAAAGCAACTACACGGGCGCTTCAATAGGCGGTTTTGAGCTTGGCAGCGGAAACTGTCTGATAGCCTATGCAAAAGACGTTTCAAGCAATTGTAAGACAAGAAATGTTTACATAAGCGTCACAGACGAGCTTTTCAACGGTACACAGAACATTGCCCTCACAAACTACGGCACATCAAGTAAAGTGACCTGCCGCACCCCTCAGCTTATAAAGATAAATGACAATCTGTTCCTTGTTATGTGGGAAGAATACAACAGTTCCACAGGCAAGACCGCCACAAAGACAATGACAGTTGACTCAAACGGCAAAACTGTTACCAAAGCCATTTCTCACTCCTTCGGACTTTCAGATTGTCAACCTATTGTATGCAGTGACGGCATGGTAAAATGGTATGTCACAAATAATTCAGCACCGACCCTTTACAAGCTCTCACCATTTGCGCTTGACGATTATCATGAACACAGCTATACAAAAACAGTTCTCAGCAACGCCACCTGCACCACCGCAGGCACAGTAAAATACACCTGCTCATGCGGTGACTCCTACACCGAAACTATCCCAGCCACAGGTCACAAGTCAAGCGGTTGGATAGTCGACAAGGCGGCTTCTATCGGAG
>OLWW01000160.1_pt1 | contig 47603 bp, 45 predicted proteins | sample 1673991 | NCBI WGS metagenome assembly OLWW01 (sample SAMEA103958136, study PRJEB25191) | human gut metagenome
GTGTTAAGCACGCCGCCAGCGTTCGTCCTGAGCCAGGATCAAACTCTCCATGATATATGGAAGAGCTGTTTGGCTCTTGTTTATTGATTGGTATTACTCATTGTTTGACGTTCTATTGAAATAGAACCTCGCACTCTGGCGTTCATTCAGTTCATTGTTCAGTTTTCAAAGGTCATCGTTGTCATCACCGGGTGGCGACGACTTATTTATTTTAACAAACTCAGAAGAGCTTGTCAAGGATTAATTTGAACTTTTTTCAAAACTCAAATCACCCCGGTCTGCATAAAACAGACCTTTGCAGGATAAAGTTCCTGCGGCATCAGGGCCTTGCCCCAACAGCTCATTTAGTATACTACTGTGTAAAAAATATGTCAAGGATTTTTTTCAAATCCTTGACGCCGGCCGCGAATCATCGCCTGCGGCGATGTGTTCGTCGTTCATCGTTCGTCGTCAATCCGTAACATCGCCTGGCCGCGATTCCGTAGGGGCCGTCCTGTAAAGGCGGCCCGCTACGCGCTGAGGGATCCCCGAAGCGTCGTTGTCAGTTTGAGTCTGCCGCGGCGGAACGCCGCATCTGAATCCGAGGAAAAAGCCGTGGTTCGTGGTTCGTTGCTCGTAAAAGCTCACCATCATTCCGAATAGGCCATGATCAAATATCACAGCGGGCCGCCCTAGCCGGGTCGGCCCCTACGCTGGCCCCGATCGGGGCTTTTTTTACGAGCCGAGGGTTACTCGAGGCGATGTTGTCAGTTTGAGATGCCGCGGTGCAACGGCATCCGTAGGGGCCGTCCTGTAAAGGCGGCCCGCTACGCGCTGAGGGCTCCCCGAAGCGTCGTTGTCAGTTTGAGTCTGTCGCGGCGGAACGCCGCATCTGAGTCCGAGGCGGACTGCGGCCGGCAAACTGCGACTGGCACAAAAAAAGAGGCCCGCAGGCCTCTTTTTTTATTTAAACAATTTCGTCTGTTCTTTTTCGTCTTCATCGTTGCCTTCGATAGCAATGGTATCGAGTGCCGCTACTTTATCGTCGCCTTCCAGTTTCTGAATCTTGACGCCTGATGTATTGCGGCCTTTCTTGATGCCGATGCTTTCGATGTCCGTGCGGATGACGATACCATTCGATGTGATGAGCATCAGTTCCTGTCCTTCATGGACAACTTCGACGCCAACGATGTCGCCAGTCTTCGGCGTAATCTTGAAGTTCTTGATGCCTTTACCGCCGCGGAGCTGGACTTTATAGGCATCGATATTGTTGCGCTTGCCGAAGCCTTCTTCACTGACGGTCAGGACCTGGCAGTCCGGTTCAAGGACGTCAGCACCGATGACCATATCGCCTTCGGCCAGGGTAATGCCGCGGACGCCGCGGGTATTCCGGCCCATGGGACGGACGTCATTTTCATTGAAGCAGATAGCCATGCCCAATTTAGTCGCCAAGATAATCGTCTGGTCGCCGTTGGTCAGGCGCACTTTGGCCAAGTGGTCCCCTTCCATGAGGGAAATGGCGATGAGGCCATTACGGCGGACGTTCTTAAATTCCTGGAGGAGCGTCTTCTTGACCAGGCCTTTTTCTGTAACCATGAACAGGTTCATCGACGGGTCGACCTGATCGAGGTCGATGAGGGCGTTGACTTTTTCGCCATTGGACAAGGGCAGGATGTTGATGGCGGCAATCCCCTTGGAATTACGGCTGTTGGCTTCCGGGATTTCATAGGCCTTCAAGCGATAGACGCGCCCGAAGTTGGTGAAGAACAGGACCGTATTCCATGCCGATGTATAGAGCAGATGGTTTACAGCATCTTCATCTTTCGTACCCATGCCCTTGATGCCGCGGCCGCCTTTGTTCTGTGTATGGTATACATTGGCGTTGATGCGCTTCATGTAACCCCGACGGGTCAGCGTGAGGACCATGCGTTCATTGGGGATCATATCTTCGATGGAGAAATCCGACGAATCGGCTACAATCTGTGTACGCCGTTCATCACCGAATTTCTTCTTGGCATCGAGGAGTTCCGTCTTTACGATTTCCATGACTTTGTGTTCATCAGCCAGGACGCTGCGCAAGTAGGCAATGCGTTTTTCCAGTTCCGCATATTCTTCTTCGATCTTTTCGCGTTCTAAGCCGGTCAGACGGCGCAGACGCATGTCGAGGATAGCCAGGGCCTGTTTTTCGCTGAGATTGAACTTGCTCATCAAAGACTGTTTTGCCGCATCGTCCGTAGCCGATTCGCGAATCGTCTTGATGACTTCGTCGATGTGGTCCAGGGCAATGAGCAGGCCTTCCAAGATATGAGCCCGTGCCAGGGCTTTATCGAGCTCGAACTTGCTACGGCGGGTGATGACGTCTTTCTGATGGTCAAGATAGTAGTTCAGAATCTGTTTGAGCGTCAAGACGCGCGGATGGCCGTCGACGAGGGCCAGCATGATGACGCCGAACGTTTCCTGGAGCTGCGTATGCTTGTACAGCTTGTTCAGGACGATATCCGGGTTGACATCGGCCCGCAGTTCGACGACGATGCGCATGCCCTTGCGGTCCGATTCATCGCGCAGGGCCGTAATGCCGTCGATTTCCTTATTGCGGGACAAGTCGGCAATGGACTCGATGACGCGCGCTTTATTGACCTGATACGGGATTTCCGTCACGACAATGCGGTGTTTCCCCTTGTTCATCGTTTCGATAGTCGCACAGGACCGCATCTTGATGCTGCCCCGGCCGGTCGAATAGGCTTTGATGATGCCGTCGCGGCCCATGATCTTAGCGCCCGTCGGGAAATCAGGCCCTTTGATTTTAGTCATGATTTCTTCCAGGCTGGCTTCGGGGTTGTCGATGAGCAGGACGCAGCCGTCGATGACTTCGCCTAAATTATGAGGCGGAATGTTTGTGGCCATGCCGACGGCAATCCCAGCCGAACCGTTGACCAGGAGGTTCGGGATCTTCGACGGCAGGACCGTCGGTTCCTGCAGGGAGCCATCGTAGTTGGGCATGAAATCGACCGTTTCCTTGTCGATATCTTCCAGCATTTCGCCGGTAATCTTAGCCATACGGACTTCGGTATAACGCATGGCAGCGGCCGAGTCGCCGTCAACAGAACCGAAGTTGCCGTGGCCATCGACCAAGGGATAGCGCGTCGAGAAATCCTGAGCCAGGCGGACGGTCGCATCATAGACGGAGATGTCACCATGGGGGTGATACTTACCTAAAACTTCGCCGACAATACGAGCCGATTTTTTATAGGGCTTGTTCGGCGTCATGCCTGCTTCGTGCATAGCATAGAGAATACGCCGGTGAACCGGCTTCAGCCCATCGCGTACATCTGGCAGGGCACGAGTGATGATGACACTCATGGCATAGTCGATGTACGACGTCTGCATTTCACTTTCCAGACAAACCGGCACAATTTTATCTACTTGTTGTTCGTCCACAAATTTCACCTCATATACAAACTGAAAATAACTGCCGGCCAGCAAAGGACCCGCAGTCCGAATCGTTATCGTCATATGGCAGCCCGTAAAATGAACAAATGGGCGCATACGATTATATTATAACAAATATTTCCAGTTTTCTCTAGAGGGTAAAAATTAGTTCATGGTTTAGAGTTCAGAGTTTGTAGTTTGCAGTTCATCGTTCGTCGTTCATCGTAATGGCTTTTGAAATTTCGACCTACGATGAACGACCTACGACGAACAAGTATCCTGGAGAGACACTTGCCAGAATAATGGCGTATCCCCTACCGTTTATTGCTATATCTCCAGATTTTCATTTTTTCGGCTTCTTTGATCAGGTCTTCCCGGAAATCCGGATGGGCGATGCTGATGAGGCGTTCAGCCCGTTCCCAGGTCGAGGCACCCATGAGGTTGACGATGCCATATTCCGTAGCGACCCAGTTGACCTGGGAGCGCGGGTCCGTAACCGTCGTGCCCGCTGCCAGCGTCGGGATGATGCGCGATTCGTCGCGGCCGGTCTTCTTGTTGTGGAACGTCGACCGCAAGGCGATGATGCTCTTGCCGCCGCGGGACCGATAAGCGCCGTCGGTGAAGTCGAGCTGACCGCCACTGCCGCTGATTTGATGGGTCCCGGCCGATTCAGACGATACCTGGCCAAAGAGGTCGATGTCGATGCAGTTATTGATAGAAATGAAATTATCCATCTGGGAAATGACGAAAGGATCATTGATGACGTCTACCGGATAGGCTGCCAGGAAAGGATTGTCGTCCATCCAGTCATAGAGGTCCTGCGTCCCCAGGGCAAAGGCCCAGCTTACCTTATCACGGCAAAAGGCCTTGCGACGGTTCGTGAGCTGGCCGTGCTGATACATGAGGTAAAAGGCATCGACGAGCATTTCCGTATGGACGCCTAGGTCTTTCAGGTCCGATTCGGCCAAGAGGGCACCGATCGTGTTGGGCAGGCTGCCGATGCCGAGCTGCAGTGTCGCCCCGTCGGGAATCTGCTGAACAATGGTCTTGGCAATCTTGGCGTCGATGTCATCACCTGTCGTAAAGGGAATCGTCGCCAAGGGATGGTTGCCGTATTCGACGATTCCGTCGATATCGCTGATATGGATACATTCGCCGCGGCCGCCGAGAACACGGGGCATGGCTTCATTGACTTCGACGATGACCTTCTTGGCCTTCTTGGTGATAGCTTCCGTTGCCGAGACGGCCAGGCCGAAATTGAAGAAGCCGTGTTTATCCATGGGGCCGACGGTAATCAAGGCCACGTCGACGTCAAGGAGGTCGCGGTACATGGACGGCTTGTTGCGGTAGCACATGGGGATGAAATTCATCTGGCCGAGGGCGCATTTTTTCCGGTCATAGCCGCTCATATGCCAGTTCATAGCCGTAAAGGCCTTGCGTTCCGGGTCCTGTTCGATGATTTGCCGCGGCGCTACGGAAAGACACATGCGGACCTTGACATCTTGCAGTTCATCCCGTCGGGCTGCCAGGGCCTGGTCGAGGAGAATCGGCTGAGTCGTGCCCATACCGTAATCGACCCAATCCCCGGATTTAACGACTTTCACTGCTTCTTCCGGCGTCATCAGTTTCTGTTTGTACATATCTGTCCATTGGGACATAAAAATCACCCTTTCGTCTGATTTGTTTTTAGTACGACGTTTTACGTTTACTTATATCCTTATTATACGACGCCAGAAGCGCCCTGGCAAGGCGTTTGGGTAAACACGTGTATGCTGTTTGAGCATATGCCTGTAGGGTCTCGTGGTTCGTGGTTCATGGCTAGAAAAAAGAGCCGTCCAAAGGGACGGCCCTTAACTAGCCACGAGCCACGAACTGCTAGCCACTAGTCTTATTCACTTTGTCTTTTTTCGATGATTTCATCCATGATTTTCTTCGGTACTTCTTCATAGTCGAAAAATTCCATGTTGAACGTGCCTTTGCCCTGGGTCATGGAGCGCAGGACGGTGACGTAATCTTTCATTTCTGCCAGAGGGACCTGGGCTTTAACGACGATGATGCCTTTGCGGTTGCGATGATGTTCCATACCGAGGATGCGGCCACGGCGGCTGCTGAAGTCGCCCATGACATCACCCATGTAATCTTCCGGGATGACGACGTCGACGTTGTAAATCGGTTCCAAGAGGATCGGTTTAGCTTCCGGTACGGCTTTCTTGAGGGCCTGGGCGGCAGCGACTTTGAAGGCCATTTCCGACGAGTCGACGGGGTGATAAGAGCCATCGGTCAACGTGACTTTGACGTTGATCATGGGGAAGCCGGCGATGAGGCCTTTTTCCAAGGTTTCGCGGACGCCTTTTTCAACAGCCGGGATGTACTGTTTCGGCACGGCACCGCCAAAAATCTTATCGACGAATTCAAAGGGTTCGCCCGTCGTCAGCGGTTCGATATCCAAGAAGACATGGCCGAACTGACCGTGACCGCCGCTTTGTTTCTTATGCTTACCTTCAGCTGTCGCCTTGCTCTTGATGGTTTCACGATAGGGGATGTAGACGTCTTCCTGTTTCGCTTTGACACCGTATTTCCGTTCAATCTTAGTCAGGATATGATCGAGGTGGACGTCGCCCATGCAGCGGACGAGGAGCTGTTTGCCTTCCGTACTCTTTTCTACTTGGCACGTCGGATCTTCTTCGCTGACCTTCAGGAGAGCGTTCATCAATTTTTCTTCTTCACCCTTCTTTTCCGGGACCAGGGCTACCGTATGCAGCGGATTCGGGAAGCGGATAGGGTCATAGACGACGGGGAAATCAGGAGCCGCAAAGGTATCGCCTGTCCGGGCATTCGGTAACTTTGGCAGGACGACGATGTCCCCGGCAATAGCAGCCGGAACGGGGATCTGTTCCTTGCCGACCAGGGTCAAGACTTTGCCCATCTTTTCTTCTTTGCCCTGGGACATATTATACAATTTATCTCCTTCTTTGAGTTCGCCCGAGAAAATGCGGACATAGCTCAATTTGCCGGCAAAGGGATCGACAAGGGTCTTGAAGACGAAAGCCGTAAACGGCTTGTTGGGATAGACCAGGACCGGTTCGCCAGTCTTCTTATCCGTGCCCATCATGACTTTCTGCGAAGCGTCGGGCATGTAGGTGATGATACGGCGCAGGAGTTCAGCTGTGCCGATATGGTTGATAGCGCTGCCGCACATGAGCGGGCAGACGCGGCCAGTGAGCATACCTTGGCGCAGGCCTTTGCGCAGTTCTTCAATGGTCAGTTCATCGCCGTTGAGGTATTTTTCCAGCAATTCATCATCGCCTTCGGCAGCGGCTTCCATGCACATTTCACGGACTTCGCGGGCTTTGGCCATGTATTCCGGCGGAACCTTGATTTCCGAGCATTCGCCATTGTTCCATTCCCAGGCTACCATCTTGCAGACGTCGATGATGCCGCGGAAGTCCTTGCCTTCGCCGATAGGGATCTGGAGCGGCATGATGGATTTGCCGAAGACAGCGCGCAATTTTTCCAGGCAGCCGAAGAAGTCAGCATGTTCGGCATCCATCTTGTTGACATAAACCATGCGCGGCAATTTCAATTCGACACCGTAGTCCCAAGCCCGCTCCGTATCCATTTCAACCCCGGATTCGGCCGAAACGACGAGCAGGATGCCGTCGCTGGCACGCAGGGCAGCGCGGACTTCGCCGCAGAATTCGGAGTACCCCGGCGTATCGAGGAAATTCAGCTTATAGCCTTCCCATTCGCAAGGCGCAATGCCGAGCTGGATGGTGACGTTTCTCTTAATTTCTTCCGGTTCATAGTCCATAATATGCTTGTTGTCTTTACCGACGCCAACGGCATCGACAGCGCCGCAGGCAAGCAGTAACGATTCAACAACAGCCGTTTTGCCGGCGCCATCATGCGAAAGTACAGCAACGTTGCGAATTTTATCACTTGTGTATTCTTTCATAAAACAATCGCCTCCTATGGAATCTCAGTTAATATTATATATTCGAGATGAAGGGGGCAGATTCCTTTTTTAAGTTGCATTTTTTCAAAAATAATTATGCTTTTTCTGTCATTTTGGCCAGGGCCAGGGAAACCATCAGCTCGACGCCGACAGGCAGGCAGGCTTCATCGACGGCAAAGTGGGTATTGTGCAGGGGATAGACCGTATGGCCGGGCTTGGTCGCGCCGAGCCAGAAGAAGCCGCCATCGAACTTCTGCAGGTATCCGGAAAAGTCTTCGGCCGTCATGGCCGGTTCGTCGATCTCAGCCAAAACGTCGGGGCCAAAGCAGTCCTTGGCCACACCGGCGACAAAAGCGGCCTGCTGGGGCGTGTTGCGGACAGCGGCATAACCCCGTTCATAGTCGAGATGGCTCACCGTCCCGTACATAGCATCGATGCCTTTGAGCGTATCCTGGAGATGGGCTTCGACGGCATCCTGGGCCTCAGTATGGTAGGTCCGGCAGGTCCCTTCGATTTCGACGGTATCGGCAACGACATTATAGCGCGTGCCGCCAGTAATCCTGCCAAAGGTCAGGACGGCCGGATAAAGGGGATTGACACGGCGGCTGATGATGGTCTGGGCTGCCGTCAGGAACTGGGCTGCAGCGACGATAGTGTCGACGCCTTTATGGGGCATGGCAGCATGGCTGGCCTTGCCGTTGATAATGATGCGGATATGGTCCGAAGCGGCCATCATCGGACCGGGCAGGACGCCGATTTTGCCACTGGGCAGGGCCGGCCAGACGTGGAGGCCGTAAACGGCATCGACGCCGTCGAGGACGCCGGACGCAACCAGCCCCTTGGCTCCGCCGACAGGCGATTTTTCTTCGGCTGGCTGGCAGATGAAGACGACCGTACCGGGAATATCGTCTTTCACCTGGCTCAGAACCTTAGCGGCACCGAGGAGGATGCTCATGTGGCCGTCATGGCCGCAGGCGTGCATCTTGCCGGGGAAATTGGACGCAAAGGGCAGGCCCGTTTCTTCCGTCATGGGCAGGGCGTCCATATCGGCCCGCAAGGCGATGACCGGTCCCGGCTTGCCACCTTTGAGCGTCCCCAGGACAGCCGTCGTACCGGCAACATGTTCCTGTACATCGATTCCGAAAGACCGTAGCTTGGCTGCCATAAAGGCAGCCGTTTCCACTTCTTCACCGGACAATTCCGGATTTTCATGAATGTGACGGCGCATGGCACAAATATCAGGCACAGCCTGTTTCACTAAGTCTTTGATAATCATTTTATCGATCATGGCAAACCCTCCATGTATGAATTATTATTTATAAAATATGGCTAATAATACCACATAACATGAGAAAATACAACTGCTTCACTAGTCTTTTACAAGAGCTGGTACAGCCCTGATAAGTGCGTTATAATAAGGATGCAAGTTCATAATTCATCCATTTTAAAAGGGAGGCTTATGCATGAAAGCATTTGATACAGAAAACAGCGTCTGGGCCCGCTTCTCACCGGAACAGCGCGGCCAGATGGAAACTTACAGCGTCCACTACCGCCAGTTTTTGGACACAGCCCGGACAGAACGGCTGGCCAATAAGGAAATCATCCGCCAGGCTGAAAACGCCGGATTCCGGCCCTTGGCTGACTTCACCAGCCTGAAAGCCGGCGACAAGGTCTACTGGGACCAGAAAGGGAAATCGGTCATCTTAGCCGTCATCGGCTCTGACCCCATCGAAAAGGGGCTGAAAATCGTCGGCTCCCATATCGACTGCCCGCGGCTGGACGTCAAGGCCATGCCCGTTGTCGAAAAGAACAAAATCGTCTACTTCAAGACCCATTATTACGGCGGCTTGCTGAAATACCAGTGGGTCTGCCTGCCCTTGTCCCTGATTGGCGTCGTCTATAAAGCCGATGGCAGCCGCATCGACGTCTCCATCGGCGAAGACCAGGGCGATCCTGTCCTGTTCATCAACGACCTCCTGCCTCACCTGGGCAAGGACCAGGCTGCTAAGAAACTCTCTGAAGCCATCAGCGGCGAAATGCTCATGCCCCTGGCCGGCACGAACGGCGAAGGAGAAAAGACGAAACCGGCTATTCTGACCTTGTTAAAGGACAAATACGGTATTGAAGAAGAAGATTTCACCAGTGCCGAACTGGAAATCATCCCGGCCGTCAAGAGCCGCGACGTCGGCCTGGACCGGTCGATGATCATGTCCCACGGCCATGACGACCGCGTCTGCTCTTACGCCAACCTAGCCGCCATCCTCGATGCCGAACCAGGGGAAAAGACGCAAGTCGCCCTCTTTGCCGATAAAGAAGAAATCGGTTCCGTCGGCAACACCGGCGTCCACTCGTCGTATTTTCCGGACTTCATTGCCGAACTCTTGTCCCTCCAGGGTCGTGACCAAGAAATCTGGCTGCGCCGGACCCTGCGCAACAGCGAAGTCCTGTCGGCCGACGTCTGCGCCGCCTTCGACCCGGTCTTTGCCGATGCCTATGAAGAACAGAACTCGGCCAAACTCGGCTACGGCATCTGCCTGTGCAAATACACCGGTGCCCGCGGCAAGGCCGGCAGCAACGACGCCAACGCCGAATTTATGGCCAAGATCCGCCGCATCTTCAACGAAAAAGAAGTTCCCTGGCAGGTCGGGGAACTGGGTAAAGTCGACCAAGGTGGCGGTGGCACCATCGCCTACATCATGGCCGACTGGGGCTGCGACGTCGTCGACTGCGGTGTAGCCATGCACAGCATGCACGCTCCTTTAGAAATCGTCGCCAAAGCCGATGCCTACAGCGGCTACCTGGCCTATAAAGCCTTTTTTGAAAGTAAGTGAGAAAAAGGCGCTGTCGCAGGAAGACAGCGCCTTTTTAGTGATTAGGGTTTAGTGGCTAGTGGCTAGTGGTTAGTGAATGACTTTAAATTTAAAGGTTTTCTCTGTAAACTACAAAGGCTGTACTGTAAACTGGTCTGGAAATCACACATATCCCGGAACGGGCTCGCCACGTGCGAGTCCCTACAGCGTAATTCTGGAACAGGGGTGTGCTTAATGGCATTCACTTTCACGAAGCCCCTTGATTGTCTGGTAAAGGCCGTACATGTAGAGGGCGACGGCTACCCAGGCGAAGCAGAAGGTCAGGCGCAGGGGCGGCGTGATGGTTTCGCCGCTCAAGAGGCCGATGACCAGGGTGATGCTCGGCGAGAGGTACATGAGCATGCCGCCCGTCGTTATGGGGACGCCTTTGACGCCGGCCGAAAAGAGCATCATCGGGACGGCCGTGACGACGCCCGTCGCCGGCAGGAGCAGCCATTGCCAACCCTGGAAGGTCCCTATGGCACCCAGGCCATGCCACTCGCTGAAGGCGATGAAAAGCAGGGATAAGGGTACCATGGAAAAGGATTCGATGAAGACCGAAACCTGGCTGTCCAGGCGGACTTTCTTTTTCAACATGCTGTACGTCGCCCAGGTCAGGCAGATGAGGAACGACAACCAGGGAACGACACCGTACAGACAGAAGGCCAGGACCAGGCCGGCTCCGGCGACGACGACGGACAGTTTCTGGATAGGCCGCAGCCGTTCATGGAAGAGAAGGCCGCCGAAAAAGACGAGGACGATAGGATTGATGAAATAGGCCAGGCTGGCCTGGAGAATGAAGCCCTGTGTCGTCGCGTAAATATAAGACCCCCAGTTCAGGGTAATGAAGATACAGGCCCCAGCAATATACGGCCATTGCCAGCGCTCCTGCCGGACCCCTTTCAGGTCGGACAGGAGCTTTTTCTGTATGATGAGGAAAAAGCAGAAGACCGACGCCCAGACAATGCGCGAGGCCAGCGTGTACAGCGGCGGCAGCTGCCGCAACAGCAGCCAGAAGGCCGGCAGTACGCCCCAGATGGCCTGACTTAGAATGAAATAGATATAACAAAGTTTGCTCCCGTCCATAAGATATCTCCTTTGACTGATTCAGCTTATTGTTACTACTATCATGCAATAGGCCTTTTTGTTTGTCAATAATGAGGATGATGTCCCTGGCGGGAGCTCGGCTAGTCTTACGCAATGTGGTGGGAGCCGTATTTTTTGAGTACGAGTTCGGTCAAATACTGGGCCGTCGCTTCGACGCCGAGAAAGCTGCTGTTGATGAGCAGGTCCGTATGGTGGAAGTCGCCTGGCAGATAACCGGCATAACGAACCTGGTAGGCGTCGCGGGCCCGGTCGACGTTGCGCATCATTTCCTTGGCCGTCCGTTCGTCCATCTTGAGCCGTTCAACGCAGTTCTTGAGGCGTTCTTTATAGGGTGCATAGATAAAGATGCGCAGCAAGTGCTTGGAACATTTCAAGATAGAATCGGAACAGCGGCCGACGATGATGCACGACTTGGCATCGGCTAGGTTCAAGATGATTTTCTTTTCTACCTGGAAGAGCTCGTCCTGTTTCCGCGTTTCGTCGTGCCCTAAGGGAAAGCACATGCGCCAGAAGCGGTTGGGTTTGGCCGATTCTTCCAGATCGCTAGCAATAGACAAGGACATATTCATCTTTTTCGCCGCCGCTTCGATGAGGTCCCGGTCATAGAACTCGACGTTCAGGGCTTCGGCCATTTCTTTGGCAATGGGCCGGCCCATACTGCCAAACTGACGGTTAATGGTGATGATGAATTTTTCCATCGTACTCCCTCCTTTACGACAAGAAACGGCTCAAGAAGTTGCGGGCTCGTTCCGTCTTGGGATGGCTGAAGAATTCAGCCGGCGTCGTATCTTCCTGGACAATGCTGTCGGCCATGAAGACGATGCGGTCCGACACGTCGCGGGCAAAAGCCATTTCATGGGTCACGATGACCATAGACATGCCATTGTGGGCCAAGTCGCGCATGACATCGAGAACGCCGCCGACGAGTTCCGGGTCCAAGGCCGATGTCGGTTCATCGAAAAGAATCATCTTAGGGTTCATGGCCAGGGCGCGGGCAATGGCGACGCGCTGCTGCTGGCCGCCGGAGAGCATATCCGGCATCTTTTCGGCCTTGTCGGCCATGTCGACTTTTTTGAGCATTTCCATGGCAATATCGTGGGCATCGGCTTTTTTCATGTGTTTGACGCTCTGCAGGGCCAGCATGACGTTGCCGACGACGTTGCGCAGGGGAAAGAGGTTGAAATGCTGGAAGACCATGGTCACTTCTTCGCGCATCTTACGGATGTCGTAGCCAGGCTGAAGGATGCTCTGGCCATTATATTTGATGTCGCCTCCAGTCGGCGATTCCAACAGATTCAGACAGCGCAAGAAAGTGCTCTTCCCGGCACCGGAGGGTCCGAGGATACAGGTAACTTCATCATCCAGGGACAGGCTGATATCATTTAGGACCAGGTTATCACCATACTGTTTCTTCAAATGTTCAATTCTCATCATTTTACATCAGCTCCCATCTTCTGTTCGCAAATATTGACAGCGACTGTCAGCAGCGAAATCAAGACTAAGTAGAACACGGCCAGGACCGTATAGCTTTCGACGAATTCAAAGTTCGACGACGCGTACTGACCAGCTTGATAGGTCATTTCGGCGACACCGATGACGGTCAGGATAGACGTATCCTTTACGGTAATGATGAACTGGTTGCCCAGTGCCGGCAACATAGTCCGGAAAGCCATGGGCAGGATCAGTTTCATGACAATCTGGAATTTCGTCATTCCCAAAGACATCCCTGCTTCCCACTGGCCTTTAGGCACTTCCAGGATAGCGCCGCGGACGATTTCTGAAATGTAAGCCCCGGCATTAAGGGAAACACAGAGAATGCCTGCCGCTTCATGAGATAAATGGAGGCCAAAGAGTTTCGGCATGACGAAATAGATGTACAAAGCCTGGACCAAGATTGGCGTGCTGCGGATGATCCAGACATAAAAGGCGCTGATGCTCTTGAGGATGCGTATATTGCGGGCCCGGGAAAAACCCGTAGCCAAGCCGATGAAATAGCCGATGATGATACTCGTCACGGAAATGACGACGGTCCAGAACAGACCTTTCATAATGACACCGATGATGATGTCCAAGTGTTCCCAGTTAAACATAGCCTTCCCTCCTTAAAGGAATACCCCTTATAGCAAGAAGTCCGGCAAAAGTACGACTCTTGCCGGGCCACTGCGGTATGACTGATGACCTTAGACGTTCAGCCATTTATCTTCTAATTTCTTGATTGTCCCGTCTTCCTGCAATTCCTTCAAAGCTTTGTCGAATTCGGCTTTATACGGGCTGTCCTTTGGCAGGGCGAAACCATCGGGAATTTTCGCCGTTTCTTCCCCTAAGAGGGTCAGGCCGCTTTCGGGATGTTTCTTCAAATAGTAGACGGCATTCGGTTTATCCTGCATAAGGGCATCGGCCTTCCCCTGTTCAACCTCCATGAAGGCTGCCGAAATGGACGGGAAGACGACGATTTCCGAGTCCTTGCAGTGTTCCGTTACGTACTTATGAGAAGCTGTCCCTTTTTCGACGGCGATTTTCTTACCTTTCAGCTGATCGACAGACGTAAGGTTTTCATCTTTGCGGACGATGAACTGCAATCCTGCGTTTTCATAAGGTTCGGTGAAGTCCATCTTTTTCTTGCGGTCTTCGGTAATGCAGACCTGGCCCATGCCGATATCATATTCGCCATTGGCGACGGCCATGAACATGTTGTCGTATTCTGTCGGCGTGACTTTATACGTAAAGCCCAGTTTCTTGGACATGGCGTCGAGCAAGTCCAAGTCGTAACCGACGAGCTTGCTGTTTTCATCTTTGAAAGCAAAAGGCGCATAGATCCCGGTCGCTACTTTCAATTCTTTCCCTTTCAGGCTAGCCTTATCACCGCTGCCACTTCCCCCGCCACAGCCAGCTAAGACAGATATGGATACGACGGCACTCAAGCCGGCTAAGATTGCTTTTTTTACTTTACTGTTCATCATCATAATCAGGCACCCCTCTTCGTATGTATGACTGGAATCTATCATTCAGGTCTCGCGACCGGAACGTTGGAATCAGGCTTGAATCTGGAAACCATGGCGGAACGGGTCCGTCTCATCGAGGACCAGGCAGTTGATGCCCGTAATATAGGCACTGCCCGTAATCTGTGGAATAGCCGCAGCCATGCCGCCGACTTTGGCATCCTCTACGATGCGGGCTTTGAACAAGGTCCCCATGATACTCTCATAAACGAAAAGTTCATTTTTCTTCAATTTTCCCCGCAAGTACAGCGACGCCACTTTTGCGCTGGTACCGGTCCCGCAGGGGCTGCGGTCAATCTGGTAGTTGCCGAAGACGACGGCATTCTTCATGGTCGCTTCGGGCCGGTCGGCCTTGCCATAAAATTCGACTAAGTCGACGCTGTGGATGTCCAGTTCCGGATGGGCTACGACTTCCTGAGCATTGACAGAATGGAGGATGTTCATTCCCGTATCGATGATGGTCCGGATATTGTCCGGCGCTAAGCGCATCCCCAAGGCATCGGCGTCGACGAGGGCGAAGAAGCTGCCGCCGAAGGCGATGTCCAGGGCGACATGGCCTAAGCCATCGACGGGAACGGTGACACCTGTCCGATATAAGAAGCAGGGCACGTTGGTAATGGTCACTTCTACGGCCCGGCCAGCTTCGACTTTAACATGGGCTTTGATGAGACCTGACGGCGCATCGAGGCAGATATCCGTATACGGTTCGTGGACAGGTATCATCTGTTCATTGACCAGTACCGTCGCGACGCCGATGGAGCCGTGACCGCACATGTTCAGATAACCGCCGCTGTCCATGAAGATAACGCCGACGTCGGCTTCTTCGTGGACTGGCGTCATGAGGATGGCACCGAACATATTCGTATGGCCCCGGGGCTCTAGTAAGATTGCCTGACGGTACGTATCGTAGTGTTTGGCGATGTACTGTTTCTTTTCCATCATCGTTTTGCCTGGTGCATGAGGAAATCCATTGACGACGATGCGCGTCGGTTCTCCCATGGTATGCGAATCGATGACCAGGATTTTTTCGTCGCCCCGCAATTTTTCCATCAAGCGTTCCTGATTAGCATGCCACATCGAATCCCCCCTTCCACTCTTATATTTTTATTACACATTATGGCGATATTCATAGGGAAGAACTTTCAGACCATTATAACTCGGGCAATCGCGGACCCATTCCAGGGATTCCTTGAGGATGGCCGTCTGCATGGGGATATTATTCGGTTCGCCGGCATTGGATCCGATAGGTACGTGCGGCGCTGTAATGCGCGGAGCTCCTTGCTGACGGGCAATAGGCGGTAAGGCGGCGATGACGCAGCAGCTCATGCCTTCAGCTTCGCAGCAGCGGGTGACGATGGTTGCCGAACGGTGGCAGGTCCCGCAGCCGCCGGTGCAAAGGACGACATCGACGCCCTGGGCTTTCAGCTTCTTGGCGATTTCCGGACCCGTTTCGTTGCGGAATTTTTCGACGTTGCCGCCGCCGCCCATGAAAGTATACGTTTCTTTCGGAAGGGATCCGATGAAGCCTTCAGCAACCAATTCGTGCAGGCGGTCGATGGGGAACATGGCGTTGACGTCCTTATTAATATCGGAGTTATCGAAGCCGCCGTGCGTAACCATCAGGTTCGACGATGGCGTATCGAAGGGGATGACGCGATACGTAAAATCCCCAGATGTATTGAACGGCGTCTGGTCTTTTTTATGGATGCCGCCAGCCGTAATGAAGGCGACTTTACATTCACTCAGTGGTTTCTTTAATTCAGTAAATACCGGTTTCGGTGTAACGGGAACGAAGATTTCCGAGCGCATCCCTTCTACAGTCGTTAAATTCATAACTACCCCTCCTATAGTTCATCTACAGCCGCCATGGGGCTGATGTAAAATTCAGTATATTCTCCCTCTTTTAGGGTCACATCGGTAAAGACCCAACGCCGCGGTACGGCAATGGTAGCCAAACCGCCGAGGCAGTCGGCTTTGATGGCCGTATCATTGACTTCGCTGAGGACGCCGCCGGCCAAGACCGGTGTGAATTCCCGGTCTATCTGGAGCGGCGCATAATCGTAATCGAGCGGGGCCTTTACGATTTGCATATAACTAAAATAAAATCGGAATTTCCGGCCTTCCCGAGGCTGATGAAGGAACAAAGACGGTGCTGCGTGGATCACACCGAGTCTCCCCCGCAGGTTGAGCGCCACATCGTCAGCACCCGCCTTGGTCACAGTCCCTTCCATGAGTACCGGGTTGATCTGATAGTCGAGTTTTGCCATCAGTGGAGCGTCCCTTTATCGAGGAGAACTGTTTCCGGGAGACCGAGGAGTTTATTGTTAGCGTTTATAACGGCGTTATCCCATTTTTTCGGTGCTGCCGCAATGGGGACGCCGGCCATCTTATTCTTGAGCATCTGGATAGCCCGGGCTGCTACTTCTTTCGTGACGCACGAGCAGCCGGCGACGTCGTTTTCAAAACCGCCTTGGTCCATATTTTCTTCGACCATGGCATCGGCATAAGGATTGCCAACGACGAGCTGTCCCTGGTAGGCGCAGAAGGAAACGCCCACGACGGGGATTCCCCGCTTGCCAGCCTGGCCGATATGCTGGATGAAGTCGATATGGTTGTTGCCAAAACCTTCCGTCGTAATGATGCAACCGTCGATGTCCAGGCTTTCCAAAAGCGAACCTAAGCGGTCAGAAACCCAGAGCTTTTCGTCATTGACCTGAGGGGATCCGACGAAGACGACGCCGATAAGGTCCAGTTCATCATCCTTAGCCAGGCCTTCGACCAAGGGTTCGCGGATATAATGGCGGGTCATTTCTTTCGTAGCCGGTCCAATGCAGGTCAAAGCGTGGATGGAACCGTCGCGGACCTGGTTCGGCGTCAAGACGATGGGCACGTTGCCGAGGTCGACGTTTTTCTGGCCGCCCATGACGCCGCACGGTTCATTCGGGCAGAGAACATTGTCATGCATAGCCCCTTGGCCCATGATTTCCTTGACCAAGACGACGCGGGGATTGCCTTTCCGGCGCAGGTCTTCGCAAACTTCTTCACGGACGACTTCACCGTCGTATTTCTTCAATTCGTTGCGGACGGCCTGAATGATGTAGTCTTCGCATTTATGAGCGGCAAAAGGTCCCGGACGGGTCATGCCGGTAAGCCGTTTGATGACGGCATGGCAGCGGATGATGATGTCCCCTTCATCGGCACAGCCAGGATGGCCAAAATACATCTTTTCATCGAGGAACCCTTCAGACGATCCGAATTCGTGAATCTGGACGCCATCTTCATCGACGCCAGTGAGCATGAATACGACGCCGTCAGCCACTTTAGTGACGCCTTCACCGAGTTCGCCTTCGACTTTCGTCGCAATAGGCGCGACGTCCATGATGGTGTCCGTATAGACGTGGCGTTTATCAGGATAAATAACATCGAGGCTCATGCTGACGCAGAGCGGGTCTTCTTTGACGGCCTTGTCAACGATGGATCCATCGATAAAAATCTTGCCGTCTTTGATGGCCGTATGGTCGCTGATTTCGACATCTGTAATCTTGATGTGCTTCTTGAGCAGTGTGCGGATGACTTTCTTTTCGCCTCTGCCCGTTTCTGCTGCCGGCAGGACACCGGACGCGCCTAAGACGGTCCCTGCCGGGATATCCAGGCTCAGGCCTTCCAGTTTATCGATTTTCAGATGAATCGTCCCGGACGGTGCGGCTTCCGGAGCAGCTGCTTTGGCCGGAGCTGCGGCCGGTACCGTTTCAACAGGCTTAGCCGACTTAGGATTGACTTTATCCAAGACGTCTTTGGTAATCGGCGTCAAGGCTTCTACGTCTTTCTGGAGCGTACTGCCCAAGACTTCTTCGATAGTCAAGCCGTCATCGCTCAAGGTGAGCAGGCCGGCATCGACCATATCGTCGAAGAGCGTCGGATCTTCCAGGTCATCGGCTCCGATGACGGTCCCCTTAGCCCGGCGGCAGCAGAAAACAGCAGGATCGGTAAGGTGTTTCTGTAAGGTATCTTTCGTAATAGACATACAATCACTCCCCCTGTGTAGTATGAATTACGCCTTGATGCGGCGGATTAATTTATGATGGACAGCTCGCAGGGCACCATCAGTACAATGGTAGACCGGCAAATGGAGCTGTGGTGCACAAGCCATGACCGTATTGGTACAGTCCGTGCAGTTGCTGATGAGCAGGGCCTGGGCCCCTTCTTTCTTCAAGGTCATGACCCGTTGGACTTGTCCCGGGCAATGGCCGGGATTATCACATTTGCGGACGCCTGGCTTGACTTCGTGAGCCTGTTTGCAGAAGGCGACGCCGGCGACGGCAGAACCCATGGACGCTGCCATTTCCCGGAGCCGTTTTTCATCGGCGCCGCAGGCACAGACGAGAAGACCTATTTTTTCAGGTCCTGGCAAAAACGTTTCTGCCGCAATGATGCCGCCTGTCGTCTTGACGATAGGCGCATCCAGCGTCGTCCGCTTGCCCATGAACGGGCCTCCCATGATGAGCTCGCCATATTCCTTTCCCAAGCCGCCGGCCCGTTCCAAGACATCGCTGACAGCCATGCCCAAGGGCATATCATGGAAAATCTGGACTTCCGGGCCATTCAACTTGCCCGCTACGGTCAAGTCTTTGTCGATGAGCGGTTTCTTAGCATCGACGGCTTCGGCCATGCGCTGGAGCGTTTCCACATTGATGATGACGGCTCCGGCTTTCGACGGCAGGCTGCCGGCATCGAGGAGCGTTCCCAGGACTTCCCGGACGACGGCCCGTTCTTCCCCAACAGGATAGATATTGGGCAAAAAATGAAGGGCCAGGCGGTCATCATCAGCAATAGCTTGATGTAAAGCCCGGACGGCGTCACCGTGGATGGCTTTGATGGCGATGACACCTTTATCGGCATGGACGAGGTCCATAGCCATCTGCAAGCCGCGTATCATCGGACGGCAATCTTTTTCCAAGGCGTCGATATTATGGTTCAGGATGGGTTCACACTCTGAAGCATTGGCAATGACGACACCGCCATGAGAAAAAGGAACGGCCAGTTTCTGATACGTCGGGAATCCGGCGCCGCCCAAGCCGACGATTCCGGCCTGACGGATACACTCCAACGGCGCCTGTGCCGTAAGGGGCACGTAGTCTTTCGGCTGGACGTCGTCAGCTCGAACGATGACGGCATTCCCCGTCACTTCCAGGACCATCCCGGATACACTCGTATATATCGGGCTTCCTAATCCTTCCCCAGCCTCAGCGATGCATTGGCCACGCTGTACCCTGTCTCCAGGCTGGACCACCGGGACCGATGGGGCACCGATGTGCTGCGAAAAAGGAATAACAAAGGGTCTCACGTCCGTCCACCTCCTAGAATCATGATGCTTAGATTCTTTCTTCGCTTGATGTCCTCAAGCATGGCCTTAGTATAGTCTCCAAACAGGTTGAAAAAAACAGAAAAACTTGAAATTTTCATGAATTCACCTTATTCACCTTATTTTTTATCGATAAATTCTGTGTTACAATAATAAAAGCAGCCTTATTTCTGGAGGAGTGAATAAAAAAGCTGCCATATAGAGGGGGAATGATACATGATCGTAGAAACCTACCCGATTGCATTGAAGAAATTCATGAAATTCACGAAAACAAAATCTGTGACCCTGGCAGAACGCATCGGTTACGATGTATCCTATATCAGTAAGTGGATCAACGGAGCCAAGCTGCCATCGTCACGGGCTATAGAACGCGTCAATGAAGATGCGGCTGCACTCTTTGCTGAAACGATTGAAAAACTCGATTGCCGCGAAGACTGCTGCCGCTATTTTTCTTTTCCCGACACGACAGAAGACCTAGCCTTTGCCATCAGCGACTATCTAAGCCGGGCATACCGCACGTCGCTCCAAAGCGGACGCACTAAGAAAAGCAAGAAGTCCTGGCCTGTCCGCATCGTCACAAGCCATCAGAAAGCCGCCCACTTCTTAAAAGATTTGTTCCGAAAAAAAATCCCTACCCTGACGGGCAAGGAAGAATTAGTCATTTATGGAGAATTTTTTGATTTCTATGACGACGGCTTCTGGTCTTATCTCGACGTACCGTCCCACTATAAACGCCTGCGCATCCGCATCGGTCTGGACAAGGAAAAACTGCGCCGCCATCCTAAATACGTGCCCCGACTCTACGCCGTCCTCAATCGCTTCATGGATGCAGAATTCACTTTTTACGACTTCTCTGCCCTGAGCGACGCCAACCTCATCATCCTCAAGGACCAGTTCGTCATCCAGTATTCGCTTCAAAGCCACCGGGGGATGATGATGTGTTCCTATATCGATGATCCAGCCGTCGTTCACGACATTTACGAGCGCTTTGGCGTCCACCATACGCCGAAACTCCTCACGCATATCCAGAGTCCCTGGAACGACGACTACGGCTATCGCACATCCTTCTATGAAACGTCGCGGTTCTGCTTTTTCCTGACCAACGGCATCGAATACCTCCTGCCGCAGGAAGTATTCGACCGGCTCATCGCCGAATCGCCGGCTGACCGAGCCGGCAATATCGAACGGCTACGCATTACCTGGGAAGAAATCATCGCCAAAGCCCGTGTATCGCTCATCGTGCCGACGCCGTCCTTCATGCGATATCTGGAAACGGGCCACATCGACCTGACCGACGTCCAGTATACCTTGACACCAAGCGAACGGATTGAACATTTGAAGGTCATCGCCCGGACGCTGACCCAGAGCCAGGGCATCACCTTGGGGACTATGCACTTGTCGCCGGCCTTCCTGTCCTACAAAGAAGCCAACCTGTCCTTTTATTCCAACTACCGCATGAGCTTCTTCAAAAAGAATACCCTGGCCATGAACAGCCAGGCCGACCCGTTCTACATCATCGTCGACAAAGAGTTGGATAAGATGGTCCTGGACTACTTCGACAGTATGACAAAGGCGTCATACTGCCAGCCTTGCAGCGGTCAGGAACTGGAAAGTAAAATCAAGATTTACCAAAACATGCTGGAAAAAATCACCAGTTTAGCTGGAGCATAGAAAAAGAGGCTGTCGCATGAAGACAGCCTCTTTTTGCGTTGTAGGGCGGGCTTGCCACGTGCAAGCCCCTACGGACTACAACCTATTATTTACATGGAAATCTTGCTGGTCTTGGTCCAGATGCCCATCTTTTCTGCATCTTTGATGAGTTCTTCACGGAAGTCCGGATGAGCGATGTTGATCAGGGCTTCGGCGCGTTCCCACGTCGATTTGCCTTTCAGCAGGGCTGTACCGTATTCGGTGACGATGTAGTGGACAGCCGAACGCGGCGTCGTGATGACCGTGCCAGCCGGGAGGGTCGGTTTGATCAGGGATTCGACATGGCCGTCCTTGAATTTACGCGTCGAATGGACGCAGATGAAGCTCTTGCCGCCGTTGGATGCGAAAGCACCCTGGGCGAAGTCGAGCTGGCCGCCGGTGCCGCTGATCTGCTGATAGCCAGCCGTTTCAGCGTTGACCTGGCCATAGAGGTCGAGGTCGATGCAACCATTGATGGAGATGAATTTATCGATGCTGGCGACGACGCCGACATTGTTGACGTAGCTTACCGGAGCGTTGAAGACGATCTGGTTGTCGTTGATGAAATCATAGAGGCGCTGTGTGCCACCGGCAAAAGCATAAATGATTTTACCTTTATCGCGGTTCTTGTTGCCCGTAATCTTGCCGGCTTCATAGAGGTCGACATAGGAATCGACGAGCATTTCCGTATGACCGCTCAAATCTTTGACATCCGATTCAGCCAGTTTGCGGCCGACAGCCGACGGGATACCGCCGATGCCGAGCTGGAGCGTACTGCCGTCTTCGATCATGGGTATGATGTAATCGGCGATCTTGTCGTCGACCGGCGTACCTGCGCGGTTAGGAATCTGCGGCATGGGATGGTTTGAGCCTTCGACGACATAGTCGACGTCGCAGAGGTTCAATTCCGTTTCATAGCCCAGGGCTTTCGGCATATTCTGGTTGACTTCGAGGATAATCGTCTTAGCAGCACGGATTAAGCCGCGAAGGTCAGAAGCCTGAGGTCCGAGGTTAAAGTTGCCCCACTGGTCCATAGGATGAACCTGGATGATGAGTTTATCGATGTTTTCCCAATACTTCGGCAATTCGTTGAAGAGAATAGGAATGAACCAGCAGCGGCCATCTTTGGACATCTTGCGTTCAAACCCGTTCATATGAGCCGTTGCGAAGCGGATTTGTTCGTTCGAATCACTATTCAGATAAGCTGCATACGGTTCGTCTTTGACGACAGTCGTAGCGACGATTTCAACGCCGTGCAGGTCTTTAGCCCGCTTACCGATTTCGATATCGATATCATACGGAGCAGCGCAGCCGAGGCCATAAGAAACGCGGTCGCCATCTTTGACGAGGGCTGCAGCCTGTTCAGCCGTAATCAATTTTTTCTTATACTCTTCAGGAATTTGTGAAAGTTTGTACATTCTAAAGTCTCCTCCTTCATGACTTTGCAATAGTAGTATGAGATAACCTTACATATAGTATAAAACTTTCCTGCGACAACTGCAACGACATTTTGTGAAAAATATTACAAAATCTGGAGGTAGAACGTCTAAAAAAGCTTTTGTTTTATGGTACAATTATATTATTGTCACTTTGACGAATCCACAATAAAGGAAGGTTTATCTCATGTATCAGTCACAAGCAAAGGGCACGATACTGCTGCTCATTACAGCCCTCATCTGGGGGGCGGCCTTTGTCGCTCAGAGCGTCGGCATGGACTATATCGGCCCTTTTACTTTCAGCGCCGCCCGCGATATCATCGCCATCGTCGTCCTCATCCCGGTCATCCTGCTGTTTACCGATAAAAGGGCAGATGGGACGTATCCGCCAATTTTGCACCAGTTGAAGCCGGATCGCATCACCCTCATAGGCGGGGCCTGGTGCGGCCTGGTCCTGGGCGCCGCCGATACGCTGCAGCAGGTCGGTATCTCCATGACGACAGCTGGGAAAGCCGGGTTCATCACGGCCCTGTATATCATTCTCGTCCCCCTCCTGGGCCGCTTCATGGGCCGCAAGGTCTCGCGGATCATCGTAATCTGCGTCGCCCTGGCCATTGCCGGCTTTTACCTCTTATGCATCAACGGCGATTTCCAAGTTTCTTTCGGCGACTTCCTGGTCCTCTGCTGTGCCGTCTTCTTCGCCCTGCACATCCTGGTCATCGACCATTTTCTCTTGAAAAAAGCCAACAGCATCAAGTTGTCCTGGGTCCAGTTCGCCACGGCCTTTCTCTTTTCCGGCACCCTGACAGTCCTCTTCGAGCAGCCCGACTGGTCCGCCCTGTGGGCTGCCAAATGGCCCCTTCTCTACGCCGGCGGCCTGTCCAGCGGCGTCGCCTACACCTTGCAAATCGTTGGCCAGAAATATACCGAACCGACAACGGCGACCCTCATCATGAGCCTGGAATCGGTCTTTGCCGCCCTGGCAGGCTGGCTCATCCTGGGAGAAGTCATGACGGCCAAAGAACTGACAGGCTGCGTCCTCGTCTTCGCCGCCGTCATCTTAGCGCAGATTCCCTTGCCGCACATCTCTTTCCGACAGAAGAATCATAACCACTAGTAAAACTGGTGGTTTGCTCAGGCCCTATAAGGGCCTAACTCCTGTGGTAGCACTCTAAAGAGTGCACCGAATAAAAGTCTGGCAATCACACTTTTATTACAGGCTGCCCCCTACTCGGGGGCTTTTTTTGGCCTACTTTTTCCTGCTACCCGTAAACGGGTCTACGTATTCCTTGAAATCTAATGTATCCATTTCAATATCTTCTTGTAATTGATTGCGAATATACTCCTTAATAGCTCTTCATATTTTCCCACTGTATCCACATAATAACCTCGGCGCCAAAAATGTCGATTCCCATATTTATATTTCAGGTTTGCATGGCGGTCAAAAATCATCAGGCTACTTTTACTCTTTAAATATCCCATGAATTGAGATACGCTAAGATGCGGTGGAATAGCCACTAAAATATGAATATGATCCGGGCAGCATTCTCCTTCAATTAACTCAACCTGCTTTCTAGGCGCAAATACAATATGATACTTGCATCGCCATTTGCTATGTGATAAACTTTTTACGTCATTCATTGACATGAACCTCTCTTCTGAATAATGTAGTGGTTGCCAGACCATCTACATTGTATCATGAGAGGTTCTTTTTTTACTTTAAGAAATTTTACTTACCCCCAGTTGAACTGGGGGTTTAATCATGCCTATTCGGCGCCAAAAAAATCCCTGAAAAAGGAACCATTGTTCCTTTTCCAGGGAAGAAGGGTGGGCATTTATCTAAGCGCAGAGCATGATTTACTTGCAGTAAGCAACTACTTCTACCTCTACATCGCCATTCATGGGGAGTTTGCCGATTTCCACACAAGACCGGGCAGGCAGCGTTTTCTTAAAGAAACTGGCATATACGGCATTAACAGCACCAAAATCATTCATATTAGGAAATGCGCCTACATTTGCCAGATTCCAATAGGGAATCATGACAGCTCCCAATACGGCTATAACGATTAATTTCGTCAGTACCATACCGGTCGATACTTTAAAAAGGATTTGTTCCCCACGGGAAGCGACTGCGACCAATAATACAATGATGACCAGTCCATACAGAGGATTTTCAGATAAAATAGTATCCGTTACTCCAAAACTGTACAAAAAGGAAGCACTGTCATTCGTGATAGCCGTAGAGTACATCATGACTCCCATAATAATCATGATGAAGTAAATAATCCCCAAGAAGAATCCCCAGTTTTTTCCCAGATAGCCACTGATGACACTGGCATAATCTTCACACTTCGGCGAGCTAGCCAAGGTGTTAATGTACAGCCGCTGGTTACGGCCTTCTTCCATTCTTCCTGAGTCATACCCGCTTTTTCCCAATGGGTACTGCCCGAAGCCATTCCTATACGTTTTGTAGCATTTTCCATAGTAGGCCACCCCTTATTCAGCCTGATGGGCTTTAACGGCCTTTACGATACGCTGCAGGCCTTTGTCAACGATAACCCGCGGCATAGCCAGATTGAGGCGGATATAGCCTTTTGCATTATCGACAAAGAGTGCATCTCCTCCTTCCAGGAGAACCCCTGCTTTATTAGCCATGAAATCAGGAATATCTTCCACATCGCCGAGATACGGATTCATGTTGACCCATGCCAGATAGGTTGCCTGTGGAATCTGGAAGGTGATATCCGGGAGTTCTCTGTCCAGAGTGTCCTTCACAAACTGGAAATTCCCGTCCAGATACGTCTTGAGCTGGTCCAGCCATTCACTCCCGTGTTCGTAAGCTGCCTGATGGGCGGCGATAGAAAGGGGATTTACGTTCATGGCATAGGCATTGGTCGTACCGATATAGAGATCGCGCAGCCCTTTATCGCGGATGATGATTTCGGCAAACATCATCCCCGCCATATTGAATGCTTTGGATACAGAGGTGCAGGTAATCAGTTTTTTATATTCTGGCATAATCTTAGCCATGGGGATATGTTTAACGCCCTGGCGCAGGAGATCGCAATGGATTTCGTCACTGATAATCCAAAGATTATGTTTTTCTACAATAGCCGCTACCTTGCGGAGTTCTTCTTCTGTCCAGACCCGTCCCGTCGGATTCTGTGGATTGCACCAGATAAGAAGTTTGGCAAACGGATTGGAGGCGTCTTTTTCTAATGCATCAAAATCGATGGTCCAATTTCCCTGAGCATCACATTTCAGCTTATTGTGGATAGCGTGTTTATGCCGTTCATCAATCGGGTGCTGGAAATATCCGTATGCCGGCGTATTGATGATGGCATAATCATAGTCGCCAAGAAGCAGAGCGACTAATGTATACAATGCCGGTATGATACCCAGAGAAAAGCAGATTTCTTCTTTCGGATAGGTCCAGCCGTACATCTTTTCACACCAGGAATTATAGGCCTGGAAAAATTCCGGTTCAAACACCTGGCTGTATCCGATGATGCGCTTGTCGGCCCGGTCTTTGATTGCCTGGATAATAGCCGGGCACATGGCAAATTCCATATCGGCTACCCACATGCGGACAAATTCATCGTCCTTGAACGGAAAGGTCTTTTTCCCTTCAAAATCATGGAAAATGTAGCCACGGAACCCATCCGTATTGAGTGCATTCGTATGTTTTCTGTCAATGATTTCATCAAAATCGTACGTCATCAGTATTCCTCTTTTCTACAAATATGTGATTATTCAGAATTATAATTATTATAGGTAAGAGCGCTCTGTTTATGCTTATACTATATCAGTTTCGATGTCCACTGGCAAAAGCCCCTATGTTTCTTTTAAAGACATAAACATAGTCACTGTGTTTCTTTAGGCGAAACATAAGAGCCAATCATCTTCCAATTTCATCAGAAGACATGTTTTTTCAATTGTTTTTTTTATTTTGAATATTTTAAAGAAACAAAAAAACGTGTACAATGACATCAGAGGTGATTTCATGTCTCTGGTAACAGAAAATACGGGTAAGGCAATCCGTACGTTCCGAAAAAAGAATAAGCTGACCGTCCAGGAACTGGCGGATCGCATCTGTAAGAGCAAAGCAACAGTTTCCAAATATGAAAGCGGTAAAATTTCTTTGGATTTGGATACCCTGTTCGATATTGCACAGGTATTACAGGTCCGCCTCGAGCAGTTATTATACATGCCACCGGAAAATGTCCCAACAGAAACTGTAACCGTTCCCAATTTCTTCAAAAATCTGAATCACATGTACATATATATGTATGATGGCCGTAATAACCATCTGAACCGCACGATTATCAATGTATTTCCGGAAAATCAGCATATATTTCCAGCCATCATGTACATGAATATAAAGAATTATAATGAATATCAGAATTGTGAAAACACTTATACAGGAACAATATCCCATTACGACGCCCTGACCACTATGGAATTCCAGAATCAGGATACCTATATAGAAAAATATATTATCCGTATCCTCGCGTCGTTTTTAGATGCTCCCACCAAATGGGCCATGGGATTCGGCGTTTCTTCCCGACCATTAATGCCCGTCGCTACCAAAATGCTTATTTCAAAAAAAATTCTCCCGGAAACAGACGACCTCATCAAATCTCTGATGATTTCCAAAGAGGATATCCGCCGCATGAAGCAATACAACATGCTATCTTTCGTATAAGTAAAAAAACTGGCTTATGGAACAAAATACTCCATAAACCATTTTTTTAGGCTTATTCTGTTATGCATTGTAATTTTCCATCAGTCTGCGGAAGAAATTACGAGATCCCGGAAGTGTGGCAGCAGGAATGCGTTCGTTGACACCGTGCATGGGCCCCCACGTATCGTCCTGTTCATAGCCGCTGAAGAGGAAGATGTGCCTGGCAATGTCCTTGTAATAGCGGGAATCTGTCGCAAACAGCATCAGTTCCGGCATGACGATGACGTCATCACCGTATACGTCGTGAGTAGTCTGTTCGACCAGACGGAATTCTTCACTGTCCGGTGTGTCTGCGTTGACCGGGTCGATGCCGGATACGCGGCGGACCTGAATGCCACCGGTGAGGTGCTGCTGGATATACGCCAGAATTTCGTCCCCCGTTTCCCCGGGAAGTACGCGGGCACTGATGGTAGCGCTTACGTGTGCCGGGATGACGTTAGGCTGCTGGGCTCCCTGGGCCATGGTCACACATATCGTCGTATGGAGCAGCGCATCGAGGCGGGCATCCTGACGGGCCAGTTCACACACTTCATCCCAGTACCGGTCGGGGTCACTGATGTACATACATCCCTGACAAAGTAGCTCATATGCCAGGTCGTGAATCCACCTCGACAGGTGAATGGATGCGACTCATAGAAAATGGTGGTTATCAGCATGTTATGTAACACTTATACCGAGGTCCTTCTTCTCATTCAAAAAAATTCCCACGATATGTTGACACCGTCCCCACCTCTTAGGTGGTGGATGAATGGCGAGCTTGTGGTATAATATTAATAGCAGTTAGAACTTCTGCGAGAACAAAAAAGTATTTTCAATCAACGGTCTTTGAGCCGTTTTCGGAGGAGCACTCCCCCTTGCCGCAGCACGACGCCATAGGCGAATCGCGACGGGTAGAAAAGAAGTGCAAAATGTGTATCTACTCAAGTAAGCAGAACTTCGATTTCGAGGGACTGTGTAAGGGGCTTTTGGACAGCCCTTTGAGAATAAGGATATCCTGACAGCTAACTCCTTTGGAATAGGCTGTCAGGCGTTAGTCCATGTATCAAACTTCTCAAGAATCTCGCACTTCTATAAGTGGGAGAGGTTCAATGACAGATGTTTTGATTGTAGAATTTGTATTCCCTGGCAATTCATAATTTTGTTAGATGAGGAAGGAGACCTTGGATGTTTTCTATTTTAAAGCGCATTATGCTGACGACGGTCATTGCTGTCGGTTTTATAATTAGCTCCATGACGGTGACGGCTCAGGCCGATATGCCGCCGACGATTGCCGAATCGGCTTGCATGATCGATGTCGATACAGGTAAGGTATTATATCAGGTCTATCCGACCAAATGGGTCCACCCGGCGAGCACGACGAAGATTGTCACCCTCATTACGGCCCTGGACCAGTATAAAGATAAATTGGACCAGCCTTTACAGATTTCCTGGGAAGCAGCCAATACGGAACCTTCCTGTCTGGGGATTTCGCCGGGCGATCCGATTTCCATCCGCGAAGCCCTGCGGGGTATGATGGTCGTTTCCGGGAACGATGCCGCCGTCGCCGTGGCCCAGACTTTGGGCGGTTCTGTCGCCGGTTATGCCGAAAAGATGAATCAGGAAGCGGTCAAAATGGGAGCGACTCATACGAATTTCGTCAATCCGAACGGCTTAACGGCAGCCCACCATCACACGACGGCCATCGATATGGCCAAGATGGCTGCCTACGGTATGAAGAACTTCCCTGAATTTCGTTATATTGTAGGACTCAAGTCCTATGATGTAAAATACATGGATGGTCGGGCACCGAAGCACGTCACGACGACGAACCATTTCCTGACGAGCGGTTATCCCGGTGCGAACGGTATCAAGACCGGCTTCACCAATGCTGCTGGCGAATGTCTCGTTGCTTCAGCAACGCGCAACGGCCATACGCTGGTCTTAGTCCTGTTCAATGACGACAACCGCTGGACCGATGCACCGACCATTTTAGATTACGGCTTCCGGAGACTGCAGACGGGGAAATAGTCTGACCAGAAGCGATACGAGGGGGTATAGTTATGGCGCACGTTTTGATTATTGAAGATGATAGCATGATTGCTGCCATCGAACGGGACTTTCTCGAGGCCAATGGCTTCGAAGTATCCGTAGCCATGACGGGGAAGGAAGGCATGAAGATCTTTGACAGCGGAACTATCGAAGCGGTCTTGCTGGATATCGGCCTGCCGGACACGGATGGCTTCATGTTATGCCGCAAACTGCGGGATATCAGCAACGTCCCCATTCTCTTCATCACCGCTCGGGGGAGCGACGACGATAAGATCAAGGGCTTGGGGCTCGGGGCAGACGACTACATCGTCAAGCCTTTCAATCCATCGGAAATGATGGCCCGCCTCAAAGCTCATCTGGAAATCCATCAGAGACTGTTAGGGGTACGTCTCCAGGATGCCGATGACAACAAGCCGGATATCCAAGTCGGCGACTTGCGTATTTTCATCAAGCGCCACCAGGTATTCCGGGGAAAAACAGAAATCAATCTGACTGGCAAAGAATTTAACCTGCTCTTGTTCCTGGCACGCCATCCCAATCAGGTCTTCTCCAAGAAGTACCTCTTTGAAATGATCTGGCATCTCGATGCCCTGGGCGAACTGGCGACGGTGACGGTCCACGTCAACCGCCTGCGGGACAAGCTCAACGAAGTCCAGCCGGAATTTACGGCTATCGAAACCGTTTGGGGAAACGGTTATCGTTTCCGCGTAGAAGAATAGCAAAAGAGGCTGTCGCCTTGGCGACAGCCTCTTTTTGCGTTTGAAGTTGAAAGTTTGATGTTTTTAAATTTAAAGCAATCGCCTCAAACATCATACATCAAACCTCGTTAGCCATGCCCTTGGCAGGGGCCATTTTTACGAGCCACGAACAACTGCTTAGTAATTGACGTTGCGGAGTTCGAAGAAGGACTGGGGATGTGCACAGACCGGGCAGACTTTCGGAGCTTCGACAGCTTCTACGATGAAGCCACAGTTGCGGCAGATCCAGGTCTTCTTGTCGGATTTCTTGAAGACTTCCTGTTTTTCGACGTTAGCCAGGAGAGCGAGGTAGCGTTCTTCGTGGTGTTTTTCGATTTCAGCGACTTTTTCAAATAAGAAGGCGATTTTGTCGAAGCCTTCTTCGCGAGCTTCTTTTGCGAAGGTCGGGTACATTTCCGTCCATTCGTAATGTTCGCCGGCAGCAGCGTCTTTCAGTGCATTGATGTCGTTGGGCATTTCACCGCCGTTGAGGAGTTTGAACCAGATCTTAGCGTGTTCTTTTTCGTTGTTGGCCGTTTCTTCGAAGAAAGCTTTGATCTGTTCGTAGCCGGCTTTCTTAGCTACGCTGGCATAGTAGGTGTACTTGTTACGGGCCTGGGATTCACCAGCAAAAGCAGCCTGTAAGTTTTTTTCTGTTTTCGAACCTTTTAATTCCATAATTCATTTCCTCCTTGACAAAAAGTTATATTTTAATTTAGTTTTTAGCACCTCTTTGGGTTGATTTCATTGTAGCACTTTTCAACCTTTATGTCAACGGATAATTATTATTTGTTAGTATGAAAATTTAACGGGCCCGGTTGTTATCATGACCGTCTGTCGTATGGTCCCGGTCGTTGGCATGGTTGCTGTTCTGGCTGCTGCGGCTGCTCTGAATCTGGCTGCTTCGGGGAGAGGACGGCTGGCTGCTGCGGCTCTGGGATTGGGACGACTTACGGCTGGAGCTGTCGTCACGGGTATAAGCATCCCACTTGGATTTCACCGTGTCGCCGGCATCTTCGGCCGAGTCCTTGAGGCTGCCGTATTTGGCCTTGAACTGGGCTTCGATCTGGTCGGCCTTTTCCGGGTACATGGCCTTCAGTTTGGCCAGGAGTTCGGCCTTGCTGGCATTGCCCTTGTCCAGGGCTCCCTGGATTTCCTTATATTCTTTATAGTAGGCCATCCAGTGTTTCAACGGGCCGTAGTCGTTGCTGATGAAGGACATATAACTGCCGAAGGCGCAGGCCAGGGTCAGGATGAGGCAGATGAGGACGCGCTTCATTTACTGCGCCCCCTTTCCGCGGGCTGCGGCGTGGCAGGCCTGGCTGGCCGAGCTGGCCGTCATCGCGGCGAAGAGGACCGTCAGGACGGCCAGGACCCGGGTCACCAGGGACAGGGTCGGCAGGGGCAGGAGGTCCGTATAGGCATAGGCCGGGATGAAGGAAATGCCGACGGCTGCCAGGATGACGATGGCCAGGGCCAGGTAGAGGAAGCCGCTGAGGATGCCGAATAAGGTGCCGAGGATGTCCATGAAGGGGCTGGCGACGGCTTTGGCCGCTTGGCCCATCTGGCTGCTGCCGTCGTTCCAGTTGAAATCCTTTCCGGTCTTAGCGGCTTCTGCGGCATAGCGTTGGCGCATGACCTGTTCCCGGTCGTAGCGGCGTTGCTGCTGGGCCAGCTGTTGCTGACGGTAGTAGTCGTCGCTGCGATCCTGGTCATAGAAGACGCGGTCTTCCACGCCTGGACCGAAATCGCCGTAGCCGCCGTATTCGTCGCCAGGCATACGCGGATTGTCTTCCGGAACGATGGGTTCGCCGATGTAATAGCGGTAAATATTCTTGGGATGCCCCAGTTTGCAGCAGATCTCTTCTTCCGATTTGCCTTCTTTGGCACCGAGGCGGAACTGTTCTTCGCAGTCTTCGATGATGCCTTTCAAGTCATTTTTATCGCTCTTGCGGAAATAATAGCGCAAGAGGTCCATAAATTCATTCTTTCTCATTCTTTACGCTGTCAGGCCCTTCCTTTCCGATGAGTGCTTCATAACGCTGGTGGAACGTGGCACCATGCTGCCAGGCCGCGACGCTGAGGGCGGCGATGGCGATGATGACGATGAAGATAGCGAATACCGGCATGTCCGGCAAAAAGGCGACCGACGCCAGGGGTTCCTTTTCCAGGGCGATACAGATGGCGACCCAGCCCAGGAGGGCGACGGCGAAAATCGTACAGAGCGTGCCGATGATGTAACAGATGAGATAGGACCGGCGCAGGCTCTGCCGGCTCATCGATGATTTCAAAGCAATTCCTCCTCTTTCATTCATTCCTTGTTATCTTATCACAGGCACTATGGCAGGTCAATCGCGGCGGCCCATTCCCTTGCAGACCGGGCTTTTGGGCTATATAATGATATATAATTCTATTTGTCTTTTGAAGGAGGAGTTTTGATGGCTGATTTTGTCCGTTATTATGTAGGTGACATCGTCCAGATGAAGAAGGCCCATCCCTGCGGCTGCAATGAATGGGAGGTGCTGCGTATCGGCGTCGATTTCGTCATCCGCTGCACTGGCTGCGGCCACCGGGTCATGATTCCCCGGCCTAAATTTGAAAAGTCCGTAAAGAAACGATTAAAATGTGCTGGTGATGAAAGTGAAAAAGCGTAAAAAGTTAGAAAAAGGTATTTTTATTTTTAGGACTTTGTGGTACAATATTCAACAGCTGATATTTTAATACTTTACTGGGATAAAGAACTAAAGAAAGGGAGGTCATAGGATGAACAACAATACCTTGGATGGAGTGAAGATGCTCCACCATGATGAAATGCGCAATTATGACCGAATCCAGGGAAAAATAATTTCCGTTATTATGAACCACGGCTGTAAGATTATTGAAACGCCGAGTTTTGAAGATTACGATGTGTACCAGCACTTCTTTCCGCAGCTCCGCCAGCAGATGGTCAAGACCATCGATACGGACGGACGGGTCCTGGTCCTGCGGCCCGATGTGACCCTGCCCATCGTCGAAACAGCGGCCCGGGAATTTCCGCGGTCGAACCAGCTGCTCAAGTTCGGCTACGTCAGCACGGTCTTCCGCGAATATTACGGCCGCTCGACGTATGGCAAGGATTTCCTGCAGGGGGGGATCGAAATCCTGGGCGACTCCAGCCCCGAATGTGACGGAGAAGTCATCGTCACGGCAGCAGAGATCCTCAAAGCCGTCGGCGTCGAAAACATCCGCATCGACATCGGTACGGCCGCTTATACGCAGGCCTTGTTCGATGGCCTTCCCCTTTCGGAAGAGCAGAAGGCAACCCTCAAGGGGTATATGGCCGAACGCAACCTCGTGGCCTGCAAGTCCTATATCGCGTCCCTGCCGATTTCGTCCGATGCCCGCAAGGCCCTGGAAGCCCTGCCGGTCCTCTTCGGGCCCTATGCCCAGACCTTGAGCAAGGCCCGGGACTATTCCATCAACAGCGGCATGCTCAACGCCTTGTCGCGGCTGGAACGGGTCTATGACTACATCCTCTATGCCGGCTATGCCGATAAGGTCCAGCTCGACTTCGGTTTTGCCAGCCGCCTGGGCTATTATACGGATACGGTCTTCAAGGTCTACGTCGACGGTGCCCTGTACGACATCATCGACGGCGGCCGTTACGATCAGCTGTCGTCGCGGTTCGGCGTCGACCGCCCGGCCTGCGGCTTCGGCATGAACATCAATTTATTGTATGAATACATGAGCGATGCCGGCCTCCTGGAAGATACGGAACCGTCCTTCCAGATGGCCGTATCCTACACCCAGGGCGACCAGACCCTGGTCCGGGACCTCATGAACTGGCGCGACCGCGGCTTCCGCGTCGCCGCCTATCCCGATTCGTCCTTCATCGACAGCGCCGACTACAGTATCCACGCTATTTACCGCAACGGCTCGTACTACAAGGACGGCAAGGCCATGACGGCCGAAGAATTGGAAGCACTCATGGGGAGGTTGTAACATGGCGATTCATATTGCACTGGCCAAGGGCCGTATTCATAAAGTAGTCATGAAGTATTTAGCCGAAAGCGGCTATGATTTCCCGACGTATTCCGAAGAAAGCCGCAAGCTCATCTTTGAGGACGCCAAGGGCCAGCTTAAAGTGACCCTGGTCAAGTCGCCGGACGTCGCCGTCTACGTCGAACGCGGCGCTGCCGATGTGGGTATCGTCGGCAAGGACGTCCTCATCGAAGAGGCGCCGGGCGCTGACGTCTACGAAGTCATGGACCTGGGCATCGGCCGCTGCCGCATGGCCGTCGCCGGCATTGCCGGCAAGAAGGTCGACATGACCAAGCGCATCACGATTGGCACGAAATACCCGCGCATTGCCCGCGCCTATTTCGAAGCCAATCACCACAGCGTCGACATCATCAAGCTCAACGGGTCCGTCGAACTGGCACCGATCGTCGGCTTGTCCGATGTCATCGTCGATATTGTTGAAACGGGCAACACCTTGAAGGCCAACGGCCTGGAAGTCCTGAAATACTTCATGGATTTCAGTGCCCGCATGATTTGCAATCCCGTTTCTTTTAAGATGAAATATGACGAAATCCAGCAGCTCATGGAAGTCATCCGTGAACACAGCATGAAGGCATAACTAAGGGGGAGTTAGAGTGGAATGGATAGATGTACCCAGTGAAGGGTTGACCTTACGCGACATTCGCCGCATTACCAAACGCGATCAGGCAGAAAGTGAAGACATCCGCAAAGCCGTCGAAGCCATCCTGGCCGATATCGAACAGCGCGGCGACGCAGCTGTCCGGGAATATACGAAGCGCTTCGATGGCGTGGATTTGGACAGTTTCCTCGTTTCGCCGGAAGAAATCGACACCGCCGTCGACATCGTCGGTCCCGATTTCATGGCCATCCTCGAAGAAGCGGCCGCCAACATCCGGGCTTATCATGAACGGCAGGTCGAACAGACCTGGATCGATACCTTCCGTCCCGGCGTCCGCCTGGGGGCCAAGTTCACGCCAATCCAGCGCGTCGGCGTCTACGTTCCCGGCGGCACGGCTGCCTACCCGTCGACGGTCCTCATGGACACCATCCCGGCCCACGTCGCCGGCGTCCCGTCCATCGCCGTCTTCACGCCGCCTGCCAAAGACGGTTCGGTCAATCCCTACATCCTGGCTGCGGCCCATGTCGCCGGCGCTACGGAAATCTATAAAGTCGGCGGTGCCCAGGGCATTGCCGCGGCTGCTTACGGTACAGAAAGCATTCCGCCAGTCTTTAAGATCGTCGGTCCCGGCAATGCTTACGTGGCCATGGCTAAGCGCCTGGTCTTCGGCACCGTCGGCATTGACATGATTGCCGGTCCCAGTGAAGTCGGCGTCCTGGCCGACCACGATGCCAACCCGGTATGGGTCGCTGCGGACCTCCTGGCCCAGGCCGAACACGACCGCCGGGCTGCAGTCTTCCTGGTCACGCCCAGCGCCGCCTTTGCCAGCGAAGTCGAAGCCGAAGTCCGGCGCCAGCTGGAAGAACTGCCGCGCAAGGACATCGCTGCCGAATCCATTGAAAAGCACGCTAAGTTCTTCATCGTCAAGGACAAGGACCAGGCCGTGGACATCATGAACCTCATCGCTCCGGAACATTTGGAAATCGCCTTTAGCGACGCTGAAGCTTGGGCTCAAAAAATCGTCAATGCCGGCGCCATCTTCATGGGTCCCTATACGACAGAACCCTTGGGCGACTACTTCGCCGGACCGAACCATACCCTGCCGACCATGGGCACGGCGGCTTTCTCGTCGCCCCTCGGTGTCTATGATTTCGTCAAGCGCAGCAGCCTCCTGGAATACGATAAGGACGCCTTCGGCGCCGTCGCCGACAAGGTCATGCGCTTCGCCAATGTCGAAGGATTGCAGGCACACGGACTGGCAGTAAGGAGGAGAATCGATGAATAATAACTGGCTCCGCAATACAATCCGTTCCTTTGAACCTTATGTCGTCCCGGAAATCAAAGAGCATATCGTCATCAATGCCAATGAAAGCCCTTATAACATCTTTGATTTCCCCCAGGTCAAGGCCGATTTCCTGGAACGCCTGGCCAAGACGCCGTCGTACCACTATCCCGACCCCTTTGCCGAAGAACTGCGGGCAGCCCTGGCCAAATACGTCGGATGCCAGCCTCAGGAAGTGCTCGTCAGTAATGGCGGTGATGAAATCATCAGCCTCATCATGAATACCTTCCTCAATCCCGGCGATACCCTCCTGACCCATACGCCGACCTTCGATATCTACGGCATCGACGCCGAAGTCCTCGGCGCCCAGGTCGTCACCGTATCCGACCTCGACGGCTACCGCCGCGACCGCGACGGACTCCTGACCAAAGTCAAGGAAGTCCAGCCGAAAGTGACGGTCCTCTGCAATCCGAACAACCCGACAGGGGAACTGCTGCCCCTGGATTACGTCGAAAGCCTGGTCCAGGCTGCCGACAATATCGTCGTCATCGACGAAGCCTACCTGGAATTTGCCGGTGCGCCGAGCATCATCACCAAGCTCTCCCAGTACGATAACCTCATCGTCATCCGCACCCTGTCCAAGGCCTTCGGCCTGGCCGGCTGCCGCGTCGGTTACGGCGTGGCCCAGAAAGAGCTTATCGACGCCCTGGGCCTGACCAAGCTCGTCTACAACTTGAACATCCTCTCGCAGAATGCCGCCCTGGCCGCCATGGACTATGCCGATGACATCCTGGCCCACAATATCCCGCCGACACTGGCGGCCCGCCAGTATTTCATGGACGCCCTGAAGGACGTTCCCGGCCTTACGGTCTATCCCAGCTCGACGAACTTCGTCCTGGTCCGCGTCCCCGACGGCCCGGCCATGGTCAAAGCCCTGCACGACGCCGACATCTGCGTCCGTTCCTATAAGGCAGCAAACCTCAAGAACTGCCTGCGCATCACCATTACCACTGACGAAGTCGTCCGCAAGGTCGTCGCCGTCATGACCGAGGAGGCGAAGAAAAATGCGTAGTGCCCAGATCGAACGGGAAACGGCAGAAACGCAGATCGCCGTCTCCCTCAACATCGATGGCTCCGGTACCTTCGGCGGTACGACGGGCATCGGCTTCTTCGACCACATGATGAACCTCCTGGCCTGCCACAGCGGCATGGATATTACCCTCCACGTCCACGGCGACCTCGACGTCGACACGCATCACACCATCGAGGACCTGGCCATCGTCTTCGGCGATGCCCTGACCAAGGCCCTGGGCGACAAGAAAGGCATCAACCGCTATGGCATGTTCTACTGCCCCATGGACGAAGCCCTGACGCGGATTGTCATCGACCTCAGCGGCCGGCCGTACTTAGTGTATGACGTGAAGCTCGCTGTCGAACGCATCGGGACCTTTGAAACGGAAATGCTCAAGGAATTTCTCTATGCCCTGGCCGACCACGGACGCATGAACCTGCACGTCACCAATCTCTATGGCGAAAATGCCCACCACATCGTCGAATCGGTGTTCAAAGGGCTGGGCCATGCCTTGAAAGAAGCCGTCCGCATCGAAGGCGATGAAACGAGTGTCTTGTCGACAAAAGGGGTGTTATGATGAAGATTGCGATTATCGATTATGAAGTTGGCAACCTGGCCAACGTATACAATGCCTGGAAGCGCCTGGGCATCGAAGCGGTCATTACCCGCGACCCGGCTGTCATCCGCGACGCCGACATGGTCGAACTGCCCGGCGTCGGTGCCATCCGCGATGCCATGGGGAATTTACAGAAATTCGACCTCATCCCGCTCCTTCAGGAACAGGTCCAAAGCGGCAAATTCTTCATGGGCGTCTGCCTGGGCATGCAGGCCCTGTTTGAAAAGAGCTATGAAGGCGGTACCTATGACTGCCTGGGCTTCCTGCCCGGCGACATCGTGCCTTTCCACACGAAACTGAAAGTGCCCCACATGGGCTGGAATGAATTGGAATTTCGTCAGGGACACTGGCTCCAGAAAGGCCTGCCGGCCCATCCGTACGTCTATTTCGTCCATTCCTACCATAAATCGCCTGTCGATACGCCCGACGTCATCGCTACGGCCGACTACGGCCAGCCCGTCCCGGCTGTCTGCGGCAAAGACAATGTCCTGGGCTTCCAGTTCCATCCGGAAAAGAGCGGCCGCGTCGGTGAACAGCTTCTCCGGAACGTCGTCGATTACGTCATGAAGAAAGGGTGAGACTATGATCGTATTTCCTGCTATTGATATCCAGAACGGCCATGCTGTCCGCCTGCGCCAAGGCGTCAAAGACGACAGCACGACGTATTTCGAGAACCCTGTCGACGCCGCTGTCAAGTGGTGTGACGAAGGGGCCATGTTCCTCCACGTCGTCGATTTGGACGGCGCCTTTTCAGGGACCTTGACCAACGCCTCGATCATCGGCGACATCTGTGAAGCCGTCGACATCCCCGTCGAAGTGGGCGGCGGCATCCGCAGCGAAGAAGCCATCGAAACGTATTTGGAAGCCGGCGTCAACCGTGTCATCATCGGCTCGAAAGCCGTCGAAGCCCCGAAATTCATCACGGCCATGGCCAAGAAATACGGCTCGTCCCTGGCCGTGTCCATCGATGCCAAGGGCGACGTCGTCGCAACCCGCGGCTGGGTCGACGGCAGCGACAAGAAGGTCCTGCCCTTTGCCCAGTCCATGCTCGACATCGGCATCAATACCCTGGTCTATACGGACATCAGCCGCGACGGCATGCTGACCGGACCGAACTTTGAAATGCTCAGCCAGCTCCAGCAGCTGCCCTTTATCCGCCTCATTGCGTCCGGCGGCATGAGCAGCATCGACGATTTGAAGAAATTACAGGCCATGGGCGTCTACGGGGCCATTACCGGCAAGGCGCTCTACGAGGGGAAAATCACCATGGCCGAAATCCGTGCCTTAGGGGGAATGTAAGATGTTGGCAAAACGTATTGTACCGTGCCTGGACGTCCGCGATGGCCGCGTCGTCAAAGGCAAGCAGTTTAAACACATCCAGGACGTCGACGACCCTGTCAAACTGGGGAAATTCTATTCCGACCAGCTCGCCGACGAACTCGTCTTCTACGATATTACGGCGACCCATGAAAAACGCCATATCTTCATCGACGTCGTCCGCGCCGTAGCCGAAGCCATTACCATTCCCTTTACCATTGGCGGCGGCATCAGCAGCATCGACGACTTCCACCAGGTCCTGCGGGCCGGTGCTGACAAGGTATCGGTCAACTCGGCCGCTGTCCGCCGTCCCGAACTGATCCGCGAAGCGGCCCAGCGTTTCGGCAGCCAGTGCGTCGTCCTGTCCATCGACGCCAAGCGCGACAACCACGGCAGCTGGCAGGTCTACGTCGAAGGGGGCCGCAAGAATACGGGCATCGACGCCATCGCCTGGGCTAAACAGGGCGTCGCCCTCGGTGCCGGTGAAATCTGCATGAACTCCATGGATGCCGACGGCGAAAAGGCCGGCTTCGACCTGGAACTGAACCGCCGCCTGGCGACGGAACTGCCTGTGCCCATCATCGCTTCCGGCGGTGCCGGCACGATGCAGGATTTCAAAGATGTCTTCGACGTCGGCGTCGACGCCGCCCTGGCCGCTTCGGTCTTCCACTTCGGCCAGATTGACATCCCTGATTTGAAGACTTATTTACAGGGACAGGGGATTCCCATGAGAGGGGCAGAAGAATAAATGGAAAGTGTATCGATGAAAGATATCAAATTTGATGAAAAAGGCCTGGTGCCGGCTGTCGTCCAGGAAGGATGCAGCGGCAAGGTCCTCATGGTGGCTTATATGAACGCTGAATCGCTGAAGCGCACCGTCGAAAGCGGTGACGCCTGGTATTACAGCCGCAGCCGTCAGGAATTATGGCATAAAGGCGAAACGTCGGGACATTTCCAGCACGTCCGCTCCATTGCCGTCGACTGCGATGCCGACACGATCCTCTTGACGGTCGACCAGATCGGCGCCGCCTGCCATACAGGCCATAAATCGTGTTTCTTCCGGTCCATGACGGAATGGGAAAAGACTTACACCGGCAATCTCTCCATGCTGTCGGACCTGCGCGAAGAAATCAGTGAAAAGCGCGTCCATCCGACGGAAAAATCCTATACGGCCTACCTCTTGCAGACGGGCATCGACAAGATCTGCAAGAAAATCGGCGAAGAATCGTCGGAAGTCATCATTGCCGCCAAGAACGCCGACCCTGTCGTGAAAGACACGTCGGCCGAAGCAGACAACCTGCGCCTGGAAGTCTGCAAGGAATCGGCGGACCTCTTGTATCACCTGTCCGTCCTCTGGGAAGACACGGGCGTCACCGTCAACGACGTCATGAAGGTCCTGGAAGAACGGTCCCACGTCAAGGGCAACAAGAAGACCGTCGGCCATTTAGATAAGACTTTTTAGGGAAGAAGGGGAAGGCGCATGAAGAAAGTGATTTTTGACGTCGATGGCGTCTTGCTCAGTGAAAAGCGCTATTTCGACGTATCGGCCCTGGTCGTCTGGGAATGGTATTACAGCCCGCGCTATATGCACCTCAAACCGGAACGGATCACGGCCGACCTCGACGACGAGACCATCGCCGCCTTGCGGGCCCGTTTCTGGAGAAATGACGACATCTTATTGTGGCTCAAGAAACACGGCGTCAACAGCAACTGGGACATGGTCCACGCCCACATCGTCGTCACGCTGTGGCTCATGCTGGAACAGTACGTAGCCGACCACGGCTGCCTGGACGGCTGCCTGAAGAAAGTCGACGACGTACAGTACCTGGGTTCCCTCCTGCGGGGCTATCCCGTGCCGACGGCAGACGACGTATACCGCCGCTTGGACAATGTCATTCCCGAACGGGCCGGCAAGGACGAGGTCTTTACTTATTTGACCGATGCCGTCCAGTCGTCCCTGGGGCCGAGCTCCCGCCAGTGGACGCCCCTCAATTCGCCCTTGTGGCAGATGGAATTTGAAGCTTTCCAGGACTGGTACTTCGGCGACGACCTCTACGAAAAGACCTACGGCAAGAAGCCGTATGCGCCGGGGAAGCCGGGCTTTTTGACGCGGGAAGAACCGCTGGGAACGGTCGATGGCATCCGCAATATGTTCAAGACCTTGAAGAAGCGGGGCTATCAGATCGCCATCGCCACGGGGCGGTCGAAGATGGAAATGGAGATCCCCTTCCAGACCTACGGCTGGCTTGATGAATTTGATGAACACTACGTAGCGACGTACAGCGACGTGGAAGAAGCCGAAGCCATGCTGCACATGTCCCTGGACAAGCCCAATCCCTTTGCCTATTACCTGGGGGCCTTCGGCAAGAACAAGAAACGTTATCTCGACTACGTCAGCCATCCCGATGACTTCAAGAAGGGCCTTTACTACGTCGTCGGCGACTCCCTGGCCGATGTCTGGTGTGCCCGGGCCATGGGGGCTACCATGATTGGGACCCTGACCGGCATCGACGGCCCGGCGGCCAAGCCCATGTTCCAGAAGGAACATGTCCGCTATATCGTCGACTCGGTCGAAGAGATTTTAGATATTTTACCATAGGAATCATTATGAAAATCACAGCTATTGAAATCGGGAAGATTGCCATTCCCTTGAAAACGCCGTTCATCACGGCCCTGCGCCGCGTCGACGTCGCCGAAGACCTGGTCGTCAAGGTCCATACCGACGACGGCCATACGGGCTACGGCAACGCGCCGGCGACGGTCGTCATCACCGGTGACAGCCACGAATCAGTCGCCGCTGCTATTCAATATACCATCGGACCGAAACTCATCGGTCGGGATATCGACGACCGCGAAGATATCCTCGACACGATCCACCAATCCATGGTCCACAATACGTCGGCCAAAGCCGCTCTGGACATGGCCGTCCACGACCTCTTCGGCCAGCGCTACGGCCTGCCCCTGTATCGTTTCTTCGGCGGCCGCAGGACGCGCATCGCATCGGACCTTACGATCAGCATCAATGACCCGGCTGGGATGGCGGCCGATGCGTGCCAGGCCGTCGCTCTGGGCTACCGTCACTTGAAGTTGAAAGTCGGCATCGACCCGGCCATTGATTTCCAGCGCGTCGCCGCCATCCGCCAGGCCGTCGGGCCGGATATCACCATCCGCCTCGATGCCAACCAGGGCTGGAAGCCGAAAGAAGCCATCCGCCTCATCGGCCGCATGGAAGACGCCGGCCTCGACATCGAACTGGTCGAACAACCCGTGGCCGCCGCCGACTTTGAAGGCCTGAAACAGGTCACGGACCACGTGGCGACGGACATCATGGCCGACGAATCGGCCTTCAGTGCGAAAGACGTCTTCCGCCTCCTGGCCATGCGGGCCTGCGACCTCATCAACATCAAGCTCATGAAGGCCGGCGGTCTGGGACCGGCCGCCCAGATCGCCGCCATGGCCGATGCCGCCGGCGTCGCCTGCATGATGGGCTGCATGCTGGAAAGCAAAGTCGGCATCACCGCCGCGGCGGCCCTGTCTGCCGGCAAGGCCGTCATCACCAAGAACGATCTCGACGCGGCCGACCTCATGGCTGCCGACCCCGTCCGGGGCGGCATCACCTATGACAAAGACCACCTCGTCGTCCCCGACGCGCCGGGCCTGGGCATTACGGCCATTGAAGGTTGGCAGCCATTAAAAGATTGACACCGGCGCCGACATTTTTTATAATAAAATAAGTCTGAAAAAGTTAGTTATGGAACCCTTCGGCTTGTACAGCAGGTCTGAAGGGTTCTTGTGCGATGAATCATTTTTTATAAGGAGGCAATATGCGTTTACGAAGAAAACCGTGGATTGACGAGGCTATCAAGGATTACAGTGATTTTCTCCATCTGGAAAGCTGCGAAAGCTACAAGGGGAAATGGCGGACCCTGTTCAAGGACCCTGATGCACCGCTGTGGGTCGAACTGGGGACGGGGAAGGGGAACTTCATTTCCCAGATGGCCCAGATCCATAAGGATGTCAATTTCATCGGCATCGAAATCCAGGTCGGCGTCCTCTATTATGCCGGCAAGAAGTGCGCCGCTGCCGAAGTGGATAACGTCCAGCTCCTGCGCTTCGACGTGGCCCGGCTGGAAGATATTTTTGCGCCCGGCGAAGTAGACCGCTTCTTCATCAATTTCTGCGACCCCTGGCCCAAGAAGCGCCATGCCAAGCGGCGCCTGACGTATCGCGGTTTCCTCGACCGCTACGCACGGCTCCTCCGTGAGGGTGGCCAAATTTACTTTAAGTCCGATAATGCGGGCCTCTTCGATTTCACACTGGAAGAATTTCGGGAATGTGGCTGGCCCTTGTCAGAAGTGACGTACGATTTGCATAACAGCTCCATTTTGAATGAAGCCATGACGGAATATGAAGCGAAGTTCAGCGCCAAGGGACAGCCTATTTTCCATTGCGTCGCTACGCGTCCCAAGGAAGTGATTGCTCATGTTAAAACCCAGATTGACCGTCAAGACCCGGCACCGGAGGACTAACGTTCTCTGGCTGGTAGGGATATTTTCCCTTCTCATCGTCATCGGCATGGAAAATATCCTCAGCTCGACCTTTGTCCTAGACGGCGGCAGCACGGTCTACGGCTATCTTCTGAAGCAGCTGGTCTTCCTGTTCATAGGCCTGCTGACGGCCCGGGGTATCTGGCATCTGGGCTATCAGCGGCTGCGCCATTGGTGCAGGCCCTTTTTCCTGGCCAGCGTCCTCTTACTCTTCGCCGTCAAAGCCTTTGGCATCACCGTCAACGGGGCCCAGCGCTGGCTGGGCTATGACATCGTATCGTTCCAGCCATCGGAATTTGCTAAGCTGGCAGCCATCGTCTGCATGGCAGCGGCTTTGACCTTCTTTTGGGACTGCCACGGCGAGAAGGCAGCCGTCATCGGCAGATTTGTCAAAAATTGGCATGTCGAAGAGTGGGAGCCCTTTTTATTGAAGAAAGACAGGCTTTTCAAAAGTTATGGTCTGCTCTGTCTCATCCCACCGCTGATCCTGTCCGCCATTATCCTGCTCCAGCCGGATGCCGGCACGGCTATCATCCTTTTTGTACCGCCGGTGTTGATGCTCATTTGCAGCGGCATCCCCTTCTATGACCGTCATTGGCCGTGGTGGAAGGTACTCGTGTTTGTCATTGTGACCTTGGCCATCATCGGTCTGTCCTTTTATTTCTTTGCCCATGATTATCAGAAAGACCGCATCCGGGCCTGGTGGAATCCTGATCCCTATAAGAAGACAATCGGCTATCAGATATATCAGAGCCTCGTCGCCATCGGTTCCGGCGGCGTCTGGGGACAGGGGATGGGGACGGGCATCAGCAAGTTCAGTTATCTGCCCGAAGCCCATACGGACTTTGCCTATGCCATCATCTGCCAGGAATGGGGCTTCCTGGGGGCTATCCTGGTCCTGGTCGTGTTCCTGGCCTTGATTTATTTCGGCGTCCAGGCGGCCGGTTCCTGTCAGGACCGGTTCGGCATGTTCCTGGCCATGGGCATCACTTTTTCCCTCGGCGGCCAGGGCCTGGTCAACATGGCCATGGTCACGGACTGTTTTCCCGTCGTCGGCGTCCCGCTGCCTTTCATCAGTTATGGCGGGTCGTCCCTCATTTTGAACCTCATTTCCGCGGCCTTGCTGCTGCGCATCAGTTATGACAATTACATCGACGCCGCCCGGGCGCAGGACATGACGGACCATCAGGCCTGGCAGGCTTTGCGGCCGCCCTTTATCCGGCATTGAGTTTAGGAGGATTTTATGGAACAACGAAGAATTATACATGTGGAAGAACGGCTGCCTATCCTGCCGACGATTCCCTTGAGTTTGCAGCACCTTTTTGCCATGTTCGGCTCGACGGTCCTGGTACCGTTCCTGCTCCACGTCGACCCGGCGACGGCCCTGTTCATGAACGGCGTCGGTACGCTCATTTATCTGACTATTTGTAAATGGCGCCTGCCGGCATACCTCGGCTCGAGTTTCGCCTTCATCTCGCCGGTCCTGGCCGTCTGCTCGACGTCGGGCATGTCCTATGGCGATGCCCAGGGGGGCTTCATCGTCTTCGGCCTGTCCTTCATGGTCCTGGCGGCCATTGTCGACAAAGTCGGCACCAAGTGGATCGACGTCCTCTTTCCGCCGGCTGCTATGGGTTCTATCGTAGCCATCATCGGCCTGGAACTGGCACCGCTGGCCATGAATATGTCCGGCTATATGGGCGAAGTCCAGGGCATGTCCAATGAAACGGCTATGATCATCTCGACGTTTACCCTGGTCGTCACCATCCTGGCTACCGTTCTCGGCCGGGGCTTCATCGGCATCATTCCCATCCTCATCGGCGTCATCGCTGGGTATATCCTGTCCTTCTTCATGGGCGTCGTCGATTGGACCCATGTCCAGGAAATGCCTTGGTTCGCTTTCCCGACCTTCTATAAGCCGGAATTCAACCTCAGCGCCATCATGATGATTATGCCGGCCCTGTTCGTCGTCCTGGCAGAACACCTGGGCCACCTCTTCGTTACCAGCGATATCGTCGGCCGCGACCTCATCAAGGACCCGGGCCTGCACCGCTCGCTCTTTGCCGACGGCTTGTCCAACGTCCTGTCCGGCCTGGTCGGTTCGACGCCGAATACGACATATGGTGAAAACATGGGCGTCATGGCCATTACCGGCGTATACAGCACGTGGGTCATCGGCGGCGCTGCCGTCTTTGCCATCCTCTTTTCCTTCATCGGCAAGATCGCAGCCCTCATCCACGCCATCCCGACACCGGTCATGGGCGGCGTCTGCATCCTCTTATTCGGCTTCATCGCCGCTTCGGGCCTGCGCATGCTCGTAGAAAAGAAGGTCGACTATACGCGCTCGAAGAACCTTATCCTCACGGCTGTCACCATGATTTCCGGCCTCAGCGGGGCGACTATCATCCTCGGGCCGGTCCAGCTCAAGGGCATGGGCCTGGCTACGGTCGTGGCCATGGTCATGAGCCTCGTTTTCCTGTTCTTTGAAAAAATCCATTGGGCCAACGAATAAGGCGGCCTGAAAGGAGTTCCGTCTATGACTATTTCCCAACCGAAAACCCGCGACGATTTGATCGCGCTCCTCTCGATTACCGATCCTGATGAACTCCAGGCTCTCTATGATGCGGCTTATGCCGTCAAGGCTGCCAATGTGGGCCGCGTCGTCTATTACCGGGGCCTTGTCGAATTTTCCAATTACTGCATCAAAGACTGCAAATACTGCGGCATCCGCAAGAGCAATGACGAAGTGGAACGCTTCGACACGCCGCGCGACGATATCCTGGCCATGGCCCGCTGGGCCTGGGAAAACCGTTACGGATCCCTGACCCTCCAGTCCGGCGAACGGCAGGATGAAGCCTTCATCGACTACGTCGAAGGCCTCGTCCGCGACATCAAGGACCTGAGCCACGGCGAACTGGGCCTGACCCTCTGCGTCGGCGAACAGACGGAAGACACGTACCGCCGCTGGTTCGAGGCCGGTGCCCACCGCTATCTCCTGCGCATCGAAACGAGCAATCCTGACCTCTACGCCACCCTCCATCCTCAGGACGGCCATCACCGCTGGCAGGTCCGCAAGGATTGCCTGGACAGCCTGCGCCGCATCGGCTATCAGGTAGGGACGGGCGACATGATCGGCCTGCCCGGCCAGACCCTGGGTGACTTGGCTGATGACATCCTCTTCTACCGCGACATGGATATCGACATGATCGGCATGGGGCCGTACGTCGTCCATCACAATACGCCTGTCGGCAAACAGGTACTGGCCGGCGGCTTGGACAGCGACGAGGAAAAACGGCGGCGCCTGGAACTGGGCCTCAAGATGATTGCCGTCACGCGTCTCTTCCTGCCCGACGTCAACATCGCCGCCACGACGGCCCTCCAGGCCCTCCATCCCCTGGGACGGGAACTGGGCCTCAAAGCCGGGGCCAACGTCCTCATGCCCATCGTCACGGTCCCCAAATACCGGCCGCAGTACCTCTTATACGACAACAAACCCTGCGTCGACGAAGTACCGGACCAGTGCAAGAACTGCATCAGCGCCCGCGTCGCCTCCGTAGGCGACACCATCGGCCTGGGACAATGGGGCGACTCGCCGCACTTTTTCCATAAAAAGTAGGGGCGCCCAAGTGCGCCCCGCCGGTCGCAGTTCGCAGGCCGCAGGCCGCTTCAGAATCAGATTGACAACATCACTTCAGAATACTCGTGACTCGTAAAAAAGGCCCCGATTGGGGCCTTTGCTAACCACTCAAAAAGGGCTGTCGCATGTGCGACAGCCCTTTTTGGAAGCTGGCGGAAAGGGTGGGATTCGAACCCACGGTG
>OLWW01000187.1_pt1 | contig 43220 bp, 29 predicted proteins | sample 1673991 | NCBI WGS metagenome assembly OLWW01 (sample SAMEA103958136, study PRJEB25191) | human gut metagenome
CATAGTTACAAGAGGTGCTGTAGCAAAACCGAATTCCTCTGCACCAAGAAGTGCTGCAATTGCAACATCACGGCCGTTCATAAGCTTACCGTCGGTTTCAATAACAACCTTGTTACGAAGGTCGTTCATAATGAGTGTCTGATGAGCCTCGGCAAGACCGAGTTCCCACGGCAGACCTGCATTGTAGATTGAGTTTCTCGGAGCAGCGCCTGTACCGCCGTCATAACCTGAAATAAGGATTACGCCTGCACCTGCTTTTGCAACGCCTGCGGCAACCGTACCTACACCGCATTCCGAAACGAGCTTAACAGAGATTCTTGCGTCTTTGTTAGAATTTTTGAGGTCGTAGATAAGCTGTGCAAGGTCCTCGATTGAGTAAATGTCGTGGTGCGGTGGGGGAGAGATGAGCGATACACCGGGTGTTGAATGACGGGTTTTTGCAATCCAGGGATAAACCTTTTTGCCCGGAAGATGTCCGCCTTCGCCCGGCTTTGCACCCTGAGCCATTTTAATCTGAATTTCGTTTGCAGATGTGAGGTATCTTGATGTAACACCGAAACGACCTGACGCAACCTGCTTGATTGCAGAACATCTGTCAACCTTCTGTCCTTTTGTGAGAAGTCGTTCAAGGCTTTCGCCGCCCTCACCGGAGTTTGACTTGCCGTGAAGCTGATTCATTGCAATCGCAAGTGTTTCGTGAGCCTCCTGTGAGATTGAACCGTAGGACATAGCGCCTGTCTTGAAACGCTTTACGATTGAATCAACGCTTTCAACCTCATCAAGCGGAACAGGAGTTTCCGCAAAGTTGAAGTCGAAAAGACCTCTGATGTTTACAGGATCCATTTCTTCGGAAATCATATGAGAATACTTTTTGTAAAGCTCATAGTCGCCTGTTCTTGTTGCCTGCTGGAGCATATATATAGTCTGCGGATTGTAGAGGTGTTCCTCTTTGCCGCTTCTGAACTTGTGTGAACCACGGGATTCAAGCTCATCGCTTACACCGAGGTCAAGCGGATCAAATGCCGCTGTGTGAAGTTTGTCAACATTCTTTTCGATATCCTTGATTGTGATACCGCCGATTCTGCTGACTGTGCCTGTGAAGTATTCGTCAATAACATCCTTGCCGATACCGATAGCCTCAAAAATCTGTGAGCCCTGATATGACTGGATTGTTGAAATACCCATTTTTGACGCAATCTTTACGATGCCGTGGAGAACTGCACTGTTGTAATCGTCAACTGCTGCGTAGTAGTCCTTGTCAAGAAGGTCATCACCGATAAGCTCGTGAATTGTTTCCTGAGCAAGATACGGGTTGATTGCACTTGCACCGTAGCCGAGAAGTGTTGCAAAATGATGAACTTCTCTTGGCTCACCGCTTTCAAGTACCATTGCAAGTGAGGTTCTCTTCTTTGTTGCAACAAGGTGCTGATGAAGAGCGGATACTGCAAGAAGTGACGGAATTGCAAGATGGTTTTCGTCAACTCCTCTGTCGGAGAGGATAAGAATATTTGCACCGTCATTGTAAGCCTTGTCAGCTTCAATGAAAAGTCGCTTAACAGCCTTTGAAAGTCTTGTGTTCTTGTAGTAGAGAATCGGGATAACCGCAACCTTAAAGCCCGGAATGTGCATATTCTTGATTTTGAGAATATCGGTTGATGTAAGAATCGGGTTGTGAATCTTCATAACCTTGCAGTTTTCGGGACGCTCCTCAAGGATGTTGCCGTCCTCACCGATATAAATTGTTGTTGATGTTACAATTTCCTCACGGATTGCGTCAATCGGCGGGTTTGTAACCTGTGCAAAGAGCTGTTTGAAGTAGTTGAAAAGCGGCTGCGGTTCTTTTGAAAGAACTGCAAGCGGACTGTCTGTACCCATTGCGGCAATTGACTCTGTGCCGTTCTTTGCCATAGGAAGGATTGATGTCATAACATCTTCGTAGGTATATCCGAAAGCCTTCTGGAGTTTTTGTCTTTCTTTATATGAATGCTCCTCAACCTTCATATTAGGAATTTTGAGGTCTTTAAGACAAACAAGATTACTGTCGAGCCATTCGCCGTAAGGCTGTTTTGACGCATAATACTCTTTGAGTTCATCGTCATCAATGAGTCTGCCCTGAACCGTATCGACAAGGAGCATTTTGCCCGGGCGAAGTCTTTCCTTTGTAACAATCTTTGCGGGATCAATAGGAAGTGCGCCGACTTCCGATGAAAGAATGAGGTTGCCGTCATCCGTGATGTAATATCTTGACGGACGCAGACCGTTACGGTCAAGAACCGCACCCATAATGTCACCGTCAGAAAAAAGGATTGATGCAGGACCGTCCCACGGCTCCATCATTGTTGCATAATACTGATAGAAGTCCTTTTTCTTCTGGCTCATTGTGCCGTTATTATCCCACGGCTCCGGAATTGTAATCATAACGGCAAGAGGAAGCTCCATACCGCTCATTACGAGAAATTCAAGTGTGTTATCAAGCATTGCAGAGTCTGAACCCTCTGTGTTTACAACAGGAATAACCTTGTCAAGGTCGCCCTTGAGATGCTCCGAACGCATTGTTTCCTCACGGGCAAGCATCTTGTCAGCGTTGCCTCTGATTGTGTTGATTTCACCGTTGTGAACAATCATTCTGTTAGGATGAGCTCTCTGCCAGCTTGGATTTGTGTTGGTTGAAAAACGGGAGTGAACCATAGCGATTGCAGACTCGTAATCATCGTCCTGAAGATCAAGGAAGAAGTTACGAAGATCGCCGACAAGGAACATACCTTTATATACAATAGTTCTGCTTGAAAGTGAAACTACATATGTGTCTTCATTACTCTGTTCAAAAACTCTTCTTGCAACATAGAGCTTTCTGTCGAACGGAAGGCCTCTTTTTACACCGTGAGGTCTTTTGATAAAGCACTGCATAATTGCAGGCATACATTCAACAGCTCTGTGACCGAGTACCTCGGGCTTTGACGGAACATTTCTCCAGCCGAGAACCGTAAGTCCCTCTTTTTCTGCAATAATCTCAAACATCTTTTTTGCCTGATTTCTTGCAAGCTCATTCTGAGGGAAGAAGAACATACCTACAGCGTAATCTCTTTCGGAACCGAGCTTAATTCCGATTTCAGCAGCTGCCTTCTTAAAAAATTTGTGTGAAATCTGGAGAAGAATACCTACGCCGTCACCTGTTTTGCCTTCGGCATCCTTACCTGCTCTGTGTTCGAGAGTTTCAACAATTGTCAGAGCGTTTGCCACGGTGTCGTGTGACTTGATACCCTTAATATTAACAACAGCTCCGATACCGCAGTTATCATGTTCAAACTTCGGAGAATACAGAGTCTTGTTGTTCTCTCTGACTGTCTGTTCCATTAATGATCACCCTTTCCTGTTAATCACAAAAATTATTCAGCGGACTTTTTATATACATATATATGTAAAAGGAAGTTTGCTTTCGTAAACTTATCGGTTCAAAGTGGCAATTATTGTTCTGCCGGTTAATAATCAATCATATATATGTAATTGTAAAATGCCCAATCTCTTCTCAGCGGTAAAACCGCTATGCTCAGCCTGTGTTATATCCTGCAAAGGTGAATGTGCAGGTCGGCTGATGTTCTGAAATGCCTTGTCGTCTTTGATTAAGGAAAATCAGCACTTAGATTATATAACTATACATTGTGCTTTGTCAAGGGAAAATAGAGGAAAATTGCAACTTTTAGGGGTAAAACTTTCATTTTACTGTGATTGTTGTAGAAAATATGCAACTCTTATTGGTGTTTCAGCTTAATTTTGCAGGAAATTTAATAAAACTTGCAATTTCAAAACTTTTTTCAAAAAATGTATTGACAAATTCGCAAAAGTGGAATATACTAACAACATCAAAGACAGCAAGGGCGCTGTGAGCTGAGGCTTACAGTGTCCTTTTCTGTTTTTATAAAGCAAAAATCAGACCATTAAAATTTATTTTCAAAATGGATAGGAGAGAATTAAAATGGCAAAAGTTCCCGAAATTTTTGGCAGCATGGTATTTAATGATCAGAAGATGCAGGAAAGACTTCCAAAGTCAACTTACAAGGCTTTGAAAAAAACAATCCAGAACGGTGAACCGCTTGACCTCAGCGTTGCAAATGTTGTTGCGGCTGCTATGAAGGACTGGGCAGTTGAAATGGGCTGTACCCACTACACACACTGGTTCCAGCCGATGACAGGTATCACAGCCGAAAAGCATGACAGCTTTATCGCACCGAACGGTGAAGGTCAGGTTATCATGGAGTTCTCAGGTAAAGAGCTTGTAAAGGGCGAGCCTGATGCTTCTTCTTTCCCAAGCGGCGGTATTCGTGCCACATTCGAGGCAAGAGGTTATACAACATGGGATCCGACATCATATGCATTCGTTAAGGACGGAACACTTTACATTCCTACAGCATTCTGTTCTTATACAGGCGAGGTTCTCGATAAGAAAACTCCTCTTCTTCGTTCAATGGAGAGAATTAATACAGAGGCTGTAAAGATTCTTCATCTTCTCGGTAAAGACGATGTTACAAGAGTTACAACAACAGTAGGTCCGGAGCAGGAATACTTCCTTATTGATAAGGACGCTTACGATCAGAGAGAAGATCTTATTTATACAGGCAGAACACTTTTTGGTGCAAAAGCTCCTAAAGGACAGGAACTTGACGACCATTACTTCGGTGCAATCAAGACAAGAGTTGCTGCTTATATGAAAGACCTTGACGAGGAACTCTGGAAACTCGGTATCCTTGCAAAGACAAAGCATAACGAAGTTGCTCCTTCACAGCACGAGCTTGCTCCTATCTTCACAACAACAAACATTGCAACCGACCACAACGAGCTTACAATGGAAGTTATGAAGAAGGTTGCCGAAAGACACGGTCTTGTTTGTCTTCTTCACGAAAAGCCGTTCGCAGGTGTTAACGGTTCCGGTAAGCACAACAACTGGTCAATTTCAACCAACACAGGCGAAAACCTTCTTGATCCCGGCAAGACTCCTGAAAACAACCTTCAGTTCCAGCTTTTCCTTGCAGCAGTTGTAAAGGCTGTTCACGAGTATCAGGATCTTCTCAGAATCACGGTTGCATCGGCAGGTAACGACCACCGTCTCGGCGCTAACGAAGCACCGCCTGCAATCATTTCAATGTATCTCGGTGATGACCTCGGCGAACTCGTTGATTCAATCATCAATGACAGAGAATATGTAAGCAAGGGTAAGCAGAAGATGAGAACAGGCGTTGATGTTCTTCCTGACTTTATGAAGGATACATCAGACCGTAACCGTACATCACCTTTTGCATTCACAGGTAACAAGTTTGAATTCAGAGCACTTGGTTCTTCACTTAACATTGCCTGTCCTAACTATATGCTCAACACTATGGTAGCCGAAGAACTTTCAGAGTTCTACGATGAGCTTAAAGATGCGGATGATATGGACGCAGCTATCAAGGCTCTTGTTAAGAAAGTATTCATAGAGCATCAGAACATTATCTTCAACGGCAACAACTACGCTCCCGAGTGGGTTGAAGAGGCTGAAAGAAGAGGACTTCTTAACCTCAAGTCACTTCCTGACGCAATGGAACACTTCCTTGATCAGAAGAATATTGACCTCTTTGTTAAGAATAAGATTTGTTCGGCAGACGAAATCCGTGCAAGATATGAAATTGAGCTTGAAAGCTATTCTAAGCAGATTAACATTGAGGCTCTCACAATGATTGATATGGCTAAGAAGAACATTCTTCCTGCCGTTACATCATATGTAAGAGATCTTACGGATACAGCACTTGCCAAGAAGGCACTTTCAGACGCTATTCCTACAAGTGTTGAGGAAGACCTTATTACAAGCCTTTCAAACAAACTTGTATGTTTCTCAAAGAAAACTGCAGAGCTTGAAGAGGCTGTTATCAAGGCAAGCGACTACAGCGATGACAACCTCAAGTATGCTAAGTACTACAGAGAAACAGTATTTGCACTTATGCAGGAACTCAGAGCTGTCGGTGACGCAATGGAAACAGAAACAGCTTCGGAATACTGGCCTTATCCTTCATACGGCGAACTTCTTTTCGGTGTGTGATTGATAGAACCTCTATTTATACTAAATAACATTATTTATATTGTATAACAGGTAACACAACGGCGTGTGATTGACAGAATTAAACTGTCAACTCCACGCCGTTTTTGTTATTTTGATAAAAGGAGAGATTTATATGGCAGAACTAATTTACGGAGGCACAGGCGTCTGGTTTATGATCGGCGCATTACTCGTGTTCTTTATGCAGTGCGGATTCGCAATGGTTGAAACCGGTTTTACAAGAGCTAAAAACGCAGGTAACATCATTATGAAAAACCTGATGGACTTTTGTATCGGTACGGTTGTATTCAGCTTGTTAGGCTTCGGACTTATGATGTCTGAGGACTATGTTGCAGGATTCATCGGTGTTCCCAACCTCAATATGTTCACAGACTGGATGAACTTTAATTGGAACTCATTCGTATTCCAGCTTGTATTCTGTGCTACAGCAGCTACTATCGTTTCAGGTGCTATGGCAGAGCGTACAAAATTCTCGGCATACTGTGTTTACAGCGCAATTATTTCACTCGTTGTTTACCCGATTGAAGCAGGTTGGGTTTGGAACGGTCAGGGTTGGCTTGCACAGCTCGGCTGTATCGACTTTGCAGGTTCAATCGTAATTCATATGGTCGGCGGTATCTCGGCACTTGTCGGCGCAATCATTCTCGGACCCCGTATCGGTAAATACGGCAAGAACGGCAAGGTAAACGCTATCCCCGGTCACAGCATCACACTCGGTGCTCTCGGTGTATTCATTCTTTGGTTTGCATGGTACGGCTTTAACGGTGCCGCTGCTGAAGACGGCGCTCGTCTCGGTCAGATTCTTCTTACAACAACAATTGCTCCGGCAGTTGCAACAGTAACAACCATGCTCTTCACATGGATCAAGAACGGCAAGCCTGATGTTTCAATGTGTCTTAACGCATCACTCGCAGGTCTTGTAGCAATCACGGCAGGTTGTGCAGATGTTGACGCAATCGGCGCAGCAGTTATCGGTATCGTTTCAGGTATCCTCATCGTAGTAGCAGTTGAATTTGTTGATATCAAGCTTAAAATAGATGATCCTGTCGGCGCATTCTCGGTACACGGCGTAAACGGTATGTGGGGCGGCCTTGCAGTAGGTCTTTTCGCAACAGGCAACGGTCAGAACGGTATCACAGGTCTTTTCTACGGCGGCGGTTTCGCTCAGCTTGGTAAGCAGGCTCTCGGTATTGTTACAATCGTAGCTTGGACAGTTGTTTGCATGATTATCGTATTCACAATCATCAAAAAGACAGTAGGTCTTCGTGTTACAAAGGACGAAGAAATGAAGGGCCTCGATATCTGCGAGCACGGTCTTATCAGCGCATATGCAGACTTTATGCCAATCGGTGTCGGTACAGCTTCACTTGATGAAACATTTGATGTTGACAGCAATGTTCCTGTAACTCAGGCAGTTCCCGTTCAGCTTGCCGGCAAGTATGATATGGCTACCGATGGCACAAAGATTACTAAGATTGACATTCTTCTCAAGCAGTCAAAGCTTGAAGCTCTTAAAGAAGAAATGGATAAGCTCGGCATCACAGGTATGACAGTATCTCAGGTACTCGGTTGCGGTGCTCAGAAGGGTAAAGCAGAGTATTACCGTGGTGTTGCTATTGAAAGTAACCTCCTTCCTAAGATGAAGGTTGAAATCGTAGTTTGCAAGGTTCCTGTAAAGGCAGTTGTTGATGCGGCTGTTAAGGCACTTTACACAGGTCACATCGGTGACGGCAAAATCTTTATCTATGATGTTGAAGATGTTGTTAAGGTTAGAACAGGCGAAACAGGCTACGACGCTATGCAGGATGTTGAATAATCCCCAATAGCTTAATTAACCTATCCTTTTTAATTCACATAAACCGAGACGCCCCGAACGGCAACAGCTGTTCGGGGTGTTTCGGCTCTTATATTAAATATTATTACTCAATGTTAATAGTTGGGACAATCGAAAAAAGTAAAGTGTAATTGCAGACGGCTGAAAAATAAAGCCTAGGCCCGTTTTAATTATGCCGGTTTGCACAATTTTAGTCCAAAATATAAAGTGCAGAATTTAAAATACTACTTATTTTCACTTTGAATTAGCAACAATTACAAATTATCATATATTATAATTATGCATAAAGCACAAAAATTCAATGTATTATTTACATCTTATAAGTGTAGTGCTATAATAAATGTAAATCGTATTTAAATGTTGATGTGTTCAATATTTAAAATGTAAGGAGTTGCAGTGTATGAGGAAATTTTTATCAATTGTTACTTCAGGAGCATTGGCTTTGTTAATGACAACAACGAGTGTTATGACAGGCTTTGCTTATGACGGAAACAATGAATCTGCCAAAGCTACAGACGCAGTTAGCTTGGAAGTTGTTTCGGACAATACTATTCCTGCCGAAGAGCCTACCGGTCCTAATGAAACAGTTCCGACTGTTCCTTGTGAGCCGACAATTAACTATCCGCAAATCAGCGGATTTTCAAATACTTCCACAGGAACAATGATAACTTGGAACTCTTATTCAGGTGCTGTTAAATACAGAATATATGTGTTTAACGGAAAGTCATGGAGCCGTGTGGGCGAGAGTACAACCACTAACTTTACGCATAATTCATTAAGAGACGGCGTTACTTATCGCTACACTGTCAGAGCTATGGACAAAAACAATAAATTTGTAAGTGACTACAACAAAGACGGATATTCAAATACATTTTTTGCACCGCCTGTAATCAGTTCACTTCAGAATGTTTTTGGTGGTGTTACTGTTAAATGGAGCAAGAATTCTGCAATAGACAGCTATCGTATTTACAGAAAGACAAAAAATACGGGTTGGAAACGAATCGGAACCTCCGACAGCGGTTCATTTACCGACACAACAGCAGTGTCAGGCATTAACTATACTTATACCCTTAGAGCACTTGACGCTGAAAATAATTTTGCAAGTTATTACAATGGCGGAAAATCCGTTACATATGTAAAAGCTCCGACAATCAATAAAATTGAGAATACCGTAACCGGTTCAAAAATCAGCTGGGGAAAATGCAGCGGTGCTTCAAAATACAGAGTTTATTATCTTCAAAACAGGAGTTGGAAGGCTCTCGGCAACACTACTGCAACAAGCTTCACTCATAATAAACTCAAGTCGGAAACAAAATACACTTATACCGTAAGATGTCTTGACAGCAAGGGTAATTTTGTAAGCGGTTATGACAAAAATGGCACAAGCAATACATTTATCGCACCGCCTGCAATTTCAAAGGTTTCAAAAGCCGCAAACGGAAATCTTGTTAAGTGGAACAGCGTGCCGGACGCTGCAGGCTACAGATTGTACAGAAAGACCGTAAACACATCATGGAGCAGGCTTGCCGATGTAACCGAAGGCACATCATATACAGACACTTCTGCTAAAAAGGGTAATGTCTATTCATACACATTGCGTTGCCTTGACAAGAACGGTAATCTTATCAGTTCATACATTTCAAATACAAAGTACTATCACAACGGTGCGCTTGCTGACGGAAAAATTACAGTAAACGGAAAACCCTACTATTTTTCCAAGGGATTGTTCCGTTCGGGTTATCAGAAAATTAACGGCAAGAGATACTACTATAACTCAAAGGGCGAGGTTGTTAAAAACACAATTGTCGGTTCAAAGAGAGAAGGTTGGTACTATGCCGACAAGAACGGTGTTTGTTGTGAAAGCGAAGAAATGCGTCTTGCCGCAGAATATATGATGACTTATTGCAAGGGCAATACTCTTAATGAAAGAATGAAGACAGGCTTCTTGTATATGGCGAAGAACTTCCCGTACCACCGTACCTATGACCACCCGAAGAAAGCCGCTGATTTGCCTGCACTTGCAATTGACCTATTTAAGAATAAAAAAGGCAATTGCTTTAGATATGCTGCTGCTTTTGCCTGCACGGCGAGAATCGCAGGTTATCGCTCAAGAGTTGTAATTGGCGATACGCTCGGCAGTCCTCACGGCTGGGTAGAGGTGCTTGTCAACGGAAAATGGCTCATCTGTGATCCCGATGCACAGCTTCCGGGTTATAAGGTTCCCGACTACAACCCATATATGATGAAAAAGCATTATTGGACTCTTAATCCTCATGTAAAATGTGAGGTAACAATTGAGAACGGCAAGGCCGTTTGGAAATGATGATGTGAATATATTAAATTTATTAAGTTAAAGCTAATGATTTTTGGCAAATTCTTGACTTATATGGAATAAATTTGTATAATTATTACATCGTTGTGAGAGGAAAAATAAATAGTTGTAATCCTCGATTTGCAATGTGAATCGAGGATTATTTTTTAATTTTAAAAACGGAGGGTATTTTATGAAAAGAAAATTTTTCAAATCAGCCGCTGTAATCCTTGCTTTAACAATGGCTTTTTCAGGTATTCCTGCAAGTGCATATGCACTTGAAACAGGCAAAAATGCTGTTGAAGCGTCGGCTGCATCAGATGTAACGGTTCCGGTTGAACCGACAACAGCAATTTATCCGACAGATTCGGTTGAACCGACAACAACAGTTTATCCGACAGGTCCCATTGAACCGACAATTCCGGTTTATCCGACTCAGCCTGTTGAACCGACAGAACCGGTAATTGTAAATTATCCTGAAATTACAGGCTTTTCAAACACTGCAAAAGGTACAAAGATAAGCTGGAGCAAGTACAATTCAGCGGTTAAGTACAGGGTATATGTCCGTAAAGGAAGCTCTTGGAGCCGCATTGGAGAAACAACGGGTGCAAGCTTTACACACAATTCTCTTAAAAACAACACAACATATGTTTATACCGTAAGAGCGTTGGATAAAAAGAATAATTTCGTAAGCGACTTCAATCGGGACGGCTATTCAAATGTTTTTATTGCTCCTCCTGCTATCAGTTCAATTGAAAATGTTGACGGCGGTGTAAAAATTAAGTGGAGCAAAAACAGTTATGTTCCGAGCTACCGTGTTTACAGAAAAACAAAGAACACAGGTTGGACACGCATAGGCAGTACCAAGAACGGTTCATTTACCGACAAAACTGCCGTATCAGGCACAAGCTACACATATACAGTCAGAGCGCTTGACAAGAAAGAGAAATTTATTAGCTATTTCAACGGCGGAAAAGGCATTACATATGTAAAAGCGCCGACAATCACAAAGATTGAAAACACTGCAACAGGTTCAAAAATTACTTGGTCAAAGAGCAGCGGTGCGGCAAAGTACAGAGTGTACCGCCTTGAAAATAACAGTTGGAAACGACTTACTACAACTGCGTCAACAAGCTATACACACGGCAAGCTTACTAACGGCAAAAAGTATACCTACACTGTAAGGTGTCTTGATAAGAAAGGCAGATTCGTAAGCGGCTATTCAAAAGCAGGAAAAACAAATCTTTTCCTTGCACCGCCTGCAATTTCAAGCATATCAAAGGTCAAAAACGGAAATCTTATAAGCTGGAAGAAAGTTTCGGGTGCTGACGGTTACAGACTTTACAGAAAATCGTACGGCTCATCATGGAGCAGAATTGTTAGTACAACCGACAATTCATTTGTTGACACAACAGCAAAAAAGGATACAGTTGTAGCCTACACATTGCGTTGCCTTGACAAAAAGGGCAATCTCATAAGCTCGTATGTTGACAAAACCAAATATTACCGCAACGGAAAACTTGCCAACGGTACTGTTACAGTGAACGGCAAAAAACTGAACTTTGATAAGGGTGTTCTGCGTACAGGTATGCAGACGATTAACGGAAATAAATATTACTACAACGCATCGGGCGTTCTTCAGAAAAACGGTATCGTAGGTTCTGACAAGAGCGGCTGGTACTATGCCGATAAGAACGGCAAAATTGACTTTTCGTACAGTAACGGTATTACTCAGAACGGTAAAGACTGGAATGTAATGAGCGGCAAGGCAACAAGGGTTAAAACAAAATCCGACAAAACTCTTTTCAGAGCCTTGAAGGTAGTTGCAAAGGTTACCAATAAAAGTATGAGCAAATCGCAGAAGCTTAAGGCTTGCTTTAACTATACAAAGAATGCTTACAAGGAACTCAATCCGAGAATCCCTCATTATCACGGAAGCGATTGGCCGATAATCTACGCAAACGATATGTTTGTTGACGGTGCAGGCAACTGCTTCAGCTACGGTGCGGCATTTGCTTATATGGCAAAAGCTATCGGCTACAAAAATGTGTATTGCTGCAACAGCGGCGGTCACGGCTGGGCAGAGGTTGACGGCTTGGTTTATGATCCTGAGTGGAGCAGACATCACGCCAGAGATTACTATGCGCTTAGTTATAACACGAAATTAGACCAGAATTACAAGGCAGCCATTGCAGCCGGATATTCATGGATGCATGTAAAAATATAGTTATTTGGTTATCGGAGACAGTAAATGGTATTTAGCTCATTAGTATTTTTATGTATTTTTCTTCCGACGGTATTTTTGCTTTACACATTAGTGCCGTCGCTGAAATTCAGAAACGGACTTCTCATTGTTGCAAGCTTAATTTTCTATGCTTACGGCGAGCCTGTTTATGTTTTGCTGATGATATTCAGTTCACTTTTGAACTATATTTGTGCAAGGCTTGTAGCAAATGAAAACGCAAAGAGAAAATTGGTGCTTGTCCTTGCTGTTGTTATCAACCTCGGAATACTTGCCGTGTTCAAATATTCGGGATTCTTTGTAGAATCACTCAACTCGGTTACAGGACTTGCAATTCCTGTTCCGCAGATTGATTTGCCGATTGGTATTTCATTCTTTACATTTCAGGCCTTGTCCTATGTGATTGATGTTTACCGCAAAACGGTTGACGCACAGAAAAATTACCTCTATGTTCTTCTTTACATAACATTTTTTCCACAGCTTATTGCCGGTCCTATTGTTAAATATCGGGACATCAGCGAGCAGATTGTTGACAGAGAGCAGACTGCCGAAAAAATTGCAACGGTATGCGCCGTTTTATCTGCGGCCTTGCAAAGAAGGTTCTCATTGCAAACACGATGGGACAGACGGCTGACATTATTTTCAACGCAGGTGACGGTTACCTTTCCGTTGTAACGGCTTGGCTGGGTGCGTTGACATACCTTTTTCAAATCTATTACGATTTTTCGGGTTATTCCGATATGGCAATCGGTCTTGGCAAAATGTTCGGCTTTGACTTTAAGGAAAACTTCAACTATCCTTACGGTGCGGTAAGCGTTAAGGATTTCTGGAGAAAGTGGCATATTTCGCTTTCAACATGGTTTAAGGAATATCTTTACATTCCTCTCGGCGGCAACCGCAAGGGCAGAATGAGAGCAGTGCTCAACAGACTCATTGTTTTCTTCTGCACAGGCCTTTGGCACGGTGCAAGCTGGACATTTGTAATCTGGGGTCTGTATCACGGCGTATTCCTTCTTCTCGAAGAGTTTATTCCTATTCTCGGCAGACTTCCTAAGGTTATAAATCACATCTACGCATTGCTTGCCGTAACAGTCGGCTTCGTAATATTCAGAGCCGACACCATCGGTCAGGGCTTTGACTTTATCGGCAATATGTTTGCCGGCTTTAATATCACAGATAAGTCGCTTTCGCTTGCACTCACTCAGCTCACACCGTGGTTTATCGTTATGTTTGTTGTTGCGATTATAGGCTGTGCCCCAATCAAACCGATTGCGGATAAGTTTAGAATCAACGGTTCAGCGGCTGCGCTTGTCGGCAAAAAGCAGAGCGTGGCTCAAACAGTGCTGTATGTGCTGGCATTTGCCCTGCTCATATGGTGCATAATCAGATTGTCGGGAACTTCCTACAATCCGTTCATCTATTTCAGATTTTAAGGAGGCGGCAATATGAAGAAAAAAGTATTTTCGGTTATTTTTACAACCGCCTGTCTTTTGTGTTGTGTTATTCCGTTTGCAGGAATGATTGTTGCTCCGAGCAACGAGGCAATCGGTAATGAACAGCAGACAAAGCTTCCGTCAGTCAAAACCGAAAACGGCAGCTTTAACGAAGAGTATCTTCAACAGCTTGGCGATTACTTTTCAACCCATTACGCATTAAGACCGCAGATAATGTCGGCTGATGCGGAAATTCAGTCAAAGGTTTTCGGTGTATCGAATGTTGACACTGTTACTGCCGGAAATGACAACTGGCTTTTCTATTCCGCAACGCTTGATAACTATCTCGGCAGAAATTTGATGTCAGATCGTGCTTTGTTCAATACAAGACACAACCTTGAGATTACTCAAAATTATCTCACGGAAAACAATGTTAATTTTTTGTTTACGGTTGCGCCAAACAAAAATACCCTCTATTCAGGAAATATGCCTTACTACTACGGCAAAAAAGAAAGTTCCGAAAGTAATCTTAAAAATTTCACATCCTCACTCAAGGACAGCAAGCTGAATTATTGTGATTTGCTGACAAAATTGAAAAGCTGTGACGAAACGCTTTACCTTGAACAGGATTCACACTGGAACAATAAGGGCGCGTTGATTGCATACAACGAGATTCTTGACAAGCTCGGCAAAACCCATGAAACCTATGAGAATGCAGCGGCAAGCAGGTCAAAGAACTTTTACGGCGACCTTGGCAATATGCTTTATCCGTCAACACAACAGCCGGAGTACAATTTTGATTTTGATATCAATCAGACCTATTCATATGTTACCCCGACAAAGAGTGTTGAGGAGGCTATGATTGCAACTCAGAATGATAAGGCAACAGGCAATTTGTTTATGTACCGTGACTCATTCGGCAACGCACTTTTGCCTTACTTTGCAAATGCCTACAACTCGGCATATTTTACAAAGACATTCCCGATTAACCTCTCGCTTGAGGTTATGTCGAGAAACAGCGATACTGTTGTTTTTGAAATTGCAGAGAGAAATCTCATTTGGTTTGCACAAAATCCGCCCGTTCTTCCTGCAAGAGAGTTCACAGTTCCGAAAAACTCAAAGGCTGTTGACAACAAGTTTACGGTTGATGCAAAAATTTCGGAAGTCAATATGCAGTATGTCAATGTTTCGGGCAGTGTTGATAAAGAGCTTTGCAAGGATAACAGTGAAATTATTGTTCTTGTAAAAGACAACAACGGTGGTCAAAGGGCATTTGAGGCATTTACAACATCAAACGATGATACGGATTACGGTTATCAGGCATATATCCCTACGGAATATATGAACCCCGATTCGGTTGATGTCAGCATAGTAATAAAAAACGGCAGTGAATATCTTAAAACTGCAACAAAAACAGCAGATATTCAGCAAGCCGATATTTAATATGATATTATACAGGAGAGATTAAAATGAAAAGGAAACCAATATCAGTTTTAGGCGTAATTGCTTTGGTTCTTGCAATTTGTGCAACGATGTTTTGCGTGTCAGGCTGCGGGTCTGATGTAAAGGTTAAAATTAACGATTCAGGTGTTACAACCGAGGCAGACGGTAACACGGATATGACTGTTAAAGAAATACTCGAAAAGGCTGAAATCAAGCTTGGCGATAAGGACGAAACAGAGCCAAAGGCTGATGAAAAGCTTGGTGACAAGACAGAAATCACAGTAAAGCGTTATGCAAAGGTAACCGTTAAAAACGGCAGTGATGAAAAGACAGTTGAGCTTGTAGGCGGTACTGTTGAGGATGCTGTTAAGAAGGCAGGTTTTAAGCTTGATGACAGCGTATCATGCGATGCTGACAAGGCATCATACCTCAAAGACGGTATGACAATTACTCTTACAAGCAGCATTGAAGTGAGTCTTACAGTTGACGGAAAAACAACCAAGTGCAAAACTCAGGCTGAAACAGTAAAGGCATTTCTTGAGGAGCAGAAAGTAAATCTCGGCAAGGATGATGAAGTTTCACCAAAGCTTGATGAGAAAATCAAGGACGGTTCCAAGGTTGTTGTAAAGCGTGTTGAGTACAAGACAAAAACCGAAAAGGTAAGCGTTGACTACAAGACGGAAGAACAGGAAAGCAGTTCGCTTGCGTCGGGAGAAACTCAGGTTACGCAGGAAGGCGTAAAGGGCGAAAAGGCTGTAACATACAAGGTTAAGTATGTTGACGGCAAGGAAAAGTCAAAGGAAAAGACAAGTGAAAAGGTTACAAAAGAGCCTGTAAATAAGATTGTAACCGTAGGTACAGCGGTACAGAGCAGTGCTGTTGAAGCTCCTCAGCAGTCACAGCAGTCACAGCAGACACAGCAGTCGCAGAAACCACAGCAGAGCAGCAGTGCTCAGTCAAGTCAGGCTTCACAGGGCAAGACGGTTGTTTCAAAGCAGGCAGTGTACGATTGTGACGGTTCAGGTCACGGTTACTATGTAATCAAATGGTCTGACGGCACAGAAACATACGAAGAATTTTAATAAATTACAAATACAAGCAGCTCCCAAAAGGGGGCTGCTTGTATATTTGTTATTGATATTTAATATGCACTGCTATATAATTGAATTACAAGTCAGTTTTTATATTGGGAGGTGATTATTATGCCGTTGCAGATTGTTCGGAATGATATAACTAAGATGAAATGTGACGCAATTGTTAATGCGGCGAACAGTTCGTTGCTTGGCGGAGGCGGTGTTGACGGTGCGATTCACCGTGCGGCGGGGCACGAATTGCTTAATGAATGCAGAAAACTTGGCGGCTGCAGAACGGGTGAGGCGAAAATTACGGGTGCGTACAAACTGCCCTGCAAGTATGTTATTCACACGGTCGGCCCTGTATGGCAAGGCGGAAATTATCATGAGGAAGAACTGCTTTCGTCATGTTATCGTAACTCGTTGCAGCTTGCAAAGGCTTATGAATGCGAATCGGTTGCCTTTCCTTTGATTTCATCGGGGGTTTACGGCTATCCGAAAGAACAGGCATTACAGGTGGCAATCAACGAAATCTGTAAATTTCTTGCAGACAACGATATGCTCGTTTATATTGTTGTGTTTGACAAAGACGGATTCCGTGTCAGCAAAAAGCTTGTTCGTGATATTGCCGAATACATTGACGAACACTATGTTGAAACGCACTATTCCGAAAACCGAAGTCGTGGATTATCCCGTCTTTTAAGACAGCCGAAGACTTATCCAATGCAAACCGCAGCTTTGAATTTAGCTGATGTTGTAAATCAGCTTGATGAAAGCTTTTCTCAGATGCTTTTGCGTAAAATTGACGAAAAAGGTCTTACGGATTCTCAGTGTTATAAAAAGGCGAATGTTGACCGCAAGCTGTTTTCTAAAATAAGAAACAATGTCAACTATAAACCTAAGAAAACTACCGCAATTGCCTTTGCTGTTGCACTTGAACTGTCGCTTGATGAAACTAAAGAAATGCTCCAAAAGGCCGGCTATGCACTTTCACACTCGAATAAATTTGATGTTATCATTGAATATTTTATTCAAAAGGGTGAGTATGATATTTTTACTGTAAACGAGGCTTTATTTGAATTTGACCAGGTTTTGTTGGGTCAGTAAATGTCGCATTTCAGGCGACCATATGTTATCCCGAAAGTTGTATGATTAAGTCAAGATAAAAAACTTAATTACTTTTGGAGGTAACAACTATGAAAAACAACATTACTGAATTGGTATTCATTCTTGACAGAAGCGGCTCAATGTCAGGTCTTGAACAGGACACAATCGGCGGATTTAATTCGCTCATTGAAAAGCAACGCAGACAGAACGGCAAGTGCTATGTTTCAACCGTATTGTTTGATCACGAAACCGAGGTTCTTCACGACAGGGTTGAATTGTCTGAAATTTCAAAAATGACTGAAAATGATTATACGGTTCGTGGCTCAACTGCACTCATTGACGCTATCGGCGGTGCAATTCATCACATTGGCAACATTCATAAGTATGCAAGAGAAGAAGATGTTCCCGAACACACCTTGTTTGTGATTATGACCGACGGAATGGAAAATGCGAGCCGTATCTATTCAAGCAATAAGGTCAAGAAAATGATTGAGCGTCAGAAAAATCGCTACGGCTGGGAATTTCTTTTTATCGGAGCTAACATTGATTCCGTTGAAACCGCAAAGCATTTTGGAATCAATTCCGACCGCTCCGTTAATTATCACGCTGACGGTCAGGGTACGGCTGTTGTTTTTGACGCAGTATCGAAAACCGTGTGCAATTTCAGAAAAAGCAGACCGCTTTCATCGTCTTGGAGCGATGAGATAGACAAGGACTACGAAAGCAGAAAATAAGAGGCAAATTAGTTTTAATTTCTGCATTTATACTATAAACAAAAGACCTATATTTACTTTAGAATAAGTAAATATAGGTCAAATTTATTGAAGTCACATTGGAAAGAATCAATCTTTTTATACTTGAAATTACTTTTAATGCATTTTGGCATTTTTGTGAGTTCATTTTTTACAAACCAAATTTTATGATTTGGGTCAACTTTGTCTGCAATTTCATTTTTGTTTATACATTCAACATTTTCAAATGCCTCAAACCAGTTTTCTTTGTAGGTGCAAAGGTGGGTGTTGTTCGGATAATAATACGACATAATTCCAAATGCACTGTCGCAGTAAACAAAAGTGTCTGATTCTGACTGTTGAGAACTGAATCTTTCACGAAAATTTGTCATTGACGGATTATATTCAAACAATCCTGTTGCAACAAGACAGCCGATATTTACAACGCAAAGCAGGGTGCATATTACTTTGCTCGGCTTTGGTTTTATATCTTTTACGCCGAAAGCAACGAGAATTGCAAAGATACCGAGAATTACAACGCTGTATCTTGCAATGTAAAACGGGCGTATAAAAACGGTTACGAACAACCCGATTATTTGAATCCCCATAACGCAGACATCTGCGAAAATTATACACAATTTTCGGTTGCTCTTTTTCATAAGAACAAGTGCAGATACTGCTATGCCCGATATGAATACAATTACAGACAACGGTTCAACTCCGCTGAGCCAAAAATTACTTGAGGCTGATTTTGTTTGATTTAAAAGAGGAATTATCCAAAATGAATATCCTGCCACCATAATAAGGTCTGCAATAATAACACGCTTGAACAAATTTCTGTCTTTAATGAGCAGATATATATTTGCAAAAGCAAAGATAATTGCAACTGCAAGAAGTGCGTAGATGTGATTGTATGCAGCCCCAAGTCCTGCTATAGCAAATAAAATGCAGTGATGAAACTTTTTGTTTGCTATAAAAAGCAGGGACTCAATAAAGCATAATGTAACAAAAAATATGCTCCATGAGTATGACCTTTGCTGAACGCTGAAATAGAGCATCATTGGCACAGCTCCGACAGTCAGCATATAAATTATTGATGTTTTACTGCCGTAGTGCTTTTTTATGATTGTGCATCCCAAAAACAGCGTTGCAATGTAACCGATTGCCGAAAATATTTTTGTTGCTGTTATTGAGTATCCAAAGATGTAACAAAATGTTTTCAGCGACAAAAAATACAGCGGTGGGTGCATATCGGATTTCAGAATATTGATTATGTCTGAATAATTGTGCTGAATCAGCGACAGCGTGTACGCCTCGTCAAACCATATATTGTCATTAAATATAAGTGTCAGGGAAAACAATGACAAAACGGCAAATATGATATATACCGTATGATTTGCTCTGACTTTTAATTTGTGCATCATAATATCTCCGTTTCTGAGTTTATAGGATAATTTTACCATTACAGGGCTATAAATTCAAGATTAACGGAAAACGGTCTGTCTGTGATAAGTGTTTTACACACCTGAAAAGCTGAGAACTTTTTCGACTGATTTTGAATACACTTTCCATTCCTCCTGCTTTTCTTTAAGGTGTTTTGTGCCTTTGCGGGTGAGGTGGTAGTATTTACGCTTTCTGCCGTCAAATTCTTCCCAGTAGCTTTCAAGCAGATTTTCTTCTTCAAGTGCGTGAAGAATGGGGTAGAGAGTACCCTCTTTAAGCTCAAACACGCTTTCACTTTGCAACTCAAGCTCTTTAATAATTTTGTATCCGTACATATCGTTTTTCTTTAAAACGCTCATAACAAGCATTGCTGTACTGCCTTTGATAAGTTCTTTACTGATTTTCATTTTATTTGCTCCTTTCCGATTAGCTCTGAATGAAAAAATTAAATCCGGTATCGTATTCTTTTTCATGTTCAATAGGTTCGCATATCTCGGATATTTTACCGTCCGAAACACTTATGTCAATGGTTTTGTATGTTTGGCCTTTTTTGTCGATAACAAATGTCATACAGGGGTACAGACTGTATTTCGGGTTTCCGAGATTATCATTAGCATAGTATATTTTTGAGATTGCCGAAGCCTTATAGATAAGAGATTTTTCGTATAATTTACTGATTGAATCTCCAACCTTTAGCTTATTTATTGCGTCAACCTCTTTCGTGGTTAATAACAAATCGTCATAGAAAATTGATGTGTTTAAAGCGTTATAATCAAAAGATAAATACATATTGCAATTGATGTCTTTGACTGAAATCATATTGCCGTTATGCCGATATACGTACTCTTTGTCTGAAGAATCAGATGTCGGCTGTTTGCCGTATTTGAAATTCAGTTGAAAGTCAAGTCCGTTTGCTTTTGCATTGTCCAAAAATTCATTGCTTGTGGTTTTTAGATTGGCATTCACCACAAAATCAATTATTTTTTCTCTTTCGGCAAGAATTTCGGTAGATTTTGAATTTATCTCTACTCTTGAAATAACCGCACAAATTCCCATGATAAGAAAATTGACAGAGAGAAATACAATGAAAATATTTTTGAATACTTTAGTTATTTTCAGATGAATTTTTCTGCCTTTCATCCGCTCGTTTCCTCTGATTTTAATCAGAACCGCAATTGCCCACAGCAACAACAGTGCCATAACTATAAAAGGAATTGCCGTGTAGCACCACTCATTGACTGCCGAATACTCAATATTTTCATATGCAAACAGACTGTCAATATACGCAATCGGACCTTTTGTGATGATAGTCATAATCGTATAAACCGCAGGTTGGAAGATTGACGAAAATTTGATTATAAGAAGAAATGAGCCTTGCAATGTTATTGAGATTGCAGACATTAAAACCTGAAAGCCGAGCGATATTATGATGAAGATTGCAACCGATTTATGACTTTTCTTTTGACTGTAAATTATCATCAGCACATATGCGGTAAGAATTATCAGCGACCAAAAATCAAACATTGCGTAATGCGTCAAGTTTGAATATTCTGCAACATAGCAGAATAGAGGTGATGCGTTTACAGTTGCCATAAAAAGTGCGACAACTGCCACAAGACAAATGAATGTGAATACTCCACGATATTTATTTTGGTGAAGAGCATTCAATGGCACGGCGGTGTCATCTGGATTGCCCATTTCCTCGGTGGCACGCTTTTCAGCATCTTCTTTTGAATAGCCAATGTCAATATAGTAGTCGATTTTATCAAGCAAGTGCGATTCAAGCTCGGCTGTAATTAGCTTTCGGGAGTGCTTGTCGCTAATTTGTTCGGCAACCTTTTCTATAAAACCGTTAGTCATAATATCCCTCCTTTTTACAATTTTAAATTTACCAATAATTCGAATTGGTTACAACACCGTTTTTAATAGTTAATTCTCTAAAACAGGAATAATTATTTTCAATTGAAATGTTTTTATCATAAACATCTACTGAGAAATTGATTATAATTTCTGTTTCTTTCTTATCCTCGTAATATGTTTTTTCTATTATATCAGCATATTTAAGTAAGTCTGAATTTTTGATGTAGTCAAAAGATGTGCCTATATCAATATTTTTGATTTTGTTTGCGTCGGATAAAATTTCAGGTGTGTTATCATATGTGTGAGAATAGGTATCGTAATATGTAAGACTTGTGTAAATTCCGTCTTTTCCGTCATCATTTTCATATGTGGATGATCTTAAAACAAAACTGCCGCCTATGTCATAATAATCACAGTATTTTTCATCTTCGTCAAAGCTTTTTTCATATAGATAATAACCGTCGTTTTCGATACTGTCTGCTAAATTTGATAAATTATTTTTTAAATTAGTATCAAAAACATAATCAATCATTTCCTGTTTTTTCGACGAATAAGTGTTGTTTGAAACTAAATTTTTAATTCCGACAAAAGCCGTTGAACAGGAAACTATAATCAGGTTCAATACTATAATTATTGTCATTGCTTTTTCAAAAATTTTAAGATATAAATTTCCTGACTTAGTGTTAGTCATTTGTTCTTTTCTCAAAATGTTGAAGAAGAGAATAGTTGACCATAGTATAAATATCGCACAAAGAATATACGGCATTATTTCGTAGCAGAAATTACCTAACACACTGTATCTGGCAGGGGCTGCCGTGAAAATACACTTTAAATATGCCGGAAATCCTTCTGCAAATATTTTTATCACGGAGTAGAAGAACGGTTGATAGACACAGACCATATTTAGCGGTTCGTCATTAGATAAACCCGAAGAAGCTTCTTCAACAGACGGTGCTATCAGTTGCAGGCAAAAAGAAATTACTACCAACACGGGAATTATTTTTTCATTTTTCTTGTGTGCGTAAATCAGCATAACAGGGTATGCAACTACATAACCGAGTGAAATAAAATCCAGCCAAATTCTGTGCGAAAAAGCTAAGCTACTTAATGTGTAGTGAAAATCCGTGAAGAATTTATATGAAAAAATGAACATCAACAAAAGCAGACAAGCACATATAATTATCGGCACGGCACGATGCTTTTTGTGATGCAAAGAATTAAGCGGAACAGCCGTGTCTTCGGGGTTTCCCATTTCCTCGGTGGCACGCTTTTCGGCTTCTTCTTTTGAATAGCCAATGTCAACATAGTAGTCGATTTTATCAAGTAAGTGCGATTCAAGTTCGGCTGTGATTATCTCCCGAGAGCGTTCATCTTCAATTTGCTCCGCAACTTTTTCAAGAAATTTATTCTTCATATTATCCCTCCCATTTCTATAATACCTCGCAGTTCTATATACATAGATTGCCTATGTATATAGAATAATACATTTTTAAAGCATAGTCAAGGGGGGGAGGTAAAAATTTTCGAGTGGAATTTTATGAATAATATACAATATGGCTTGATAACCTGTAGGGTCATTTATCAGATGACCGCAAGTAACAGTAGAAAATTTTATGGTAAATTAAATTATATAAAAATCGCAAAGTGATTGTCATACAGTAGCGGCGAACCTTGTTCGCCATTTGTTTTGTATGTAAACACAAAACAATAAATATCTGTATTGAATTTGTTGTTAAATAATCATTTTGCCCCAAGCTTACGCTTGTGACGATTGGCGAACACGGTTTGCCGCTACAAATGAATACATAATTTCCATAATATCAAAACATTTTTGTAAAACATAAAATTTCATCAAGGCGGGCGTCCAATGAACGCCCCTACAGAATTGCTGCATAAAACACGGCTTGTTCATTTTCCGAACAAGCCGTGTTTTTACTTTGTAGTTATATTGTCTTTGAAAAATTCTTCAATAAAATTCTTCATTTTCTTATATTGTCGATTAAGCTTTGTGAATATTAAAATCCACGCACCTGCAAACAGCAATATCGGAACAATTGAGAATATCAGCGATGCCAAGTTTTCATTACAAAAATAATCGTATATTGAAAGACCTGCCAAAAACAGCACGAAAATCATAAAAGGTATCGGTAAGAGCAGATATTTCAATGATTTCATTTTTAATGTCAGAACCGAGCCGTTTGCTGAGTTTTCAACAGTTCCGTCAAAATCGGGAGATTGGTTGTCAGGTCCGCCAAATGGGTGATTTTTTGAAAGATGAATTGTGAATTTGTTCGCAAAAAAATTGCCTGCAATTTTTGGTGTATCTGGTTTTGTATTGCCCAAAGCCTTCATTCTTAAAGCGTTAGAAACCTGATTGGCAGAAATGTTCATTTTGTAGGAAAATGATTTGATGCAGTTGAACATAACAATTCTCCTTTAAATTACTGTTCTTTCAGAACACCGTTGCGGTAGGCGCAGAGGAGCATTGAAAGTCCTTTAATGCGGTTACGGATTGTCTGACCGTCATCGGTTTGTGCAACACGGATTCGGTTTTCCGAGGTGTCAAAAACTTTTGTTGTTGAGAGAATGTCCTTGTTTGATTTGATTGCGTTGTCAATTCCCGCAAAGGGTTCGTGGGTGACAATTCGCATACCGTAGGAATTATAGACAAGCGTGTAGCCCGCCGTGCCTGTTTTGTTCTGATATGCTCTGCAAAATCCGCCGTCAATCACAATCAGCTTGCCGTTAGCCTTTATCGGACTTTCGCCCTTTTTGCGGATAACGGGAACATGACCGTTGATTATGTGACCGTGATTTTGCGAAAGACCGAATTCTTTCAAAATCTTCACACAGGCATCTTCATCGTGATAGAGCGTGTAGTAATGGTTGCGTGTTTCCGTGTGAGTTTCGGAATCGTCAATAAAGAAACGCTCAAACGAACACATCTTTTCTCTGCCGAAAAGCGGTGAATGTTTTCCGCACCAGAGATACCACATATAGTCGTTGCCCTTTTGCCTTTCGGGAGAATTTTCGGGGGCAGAGTGTCCCTGACGAACAATCTTTTCAAGCTCATCAAGCAATGCTTTTCCCGAAAGCACACAGTTGCCCGTGTCAAATTCCATAAAACTGCCGTCCTTATTCATCGGAATACAGCCGTGGAGCAAAAGATTGTTGTTGCAACACTTGTACATTCCGCCCTTGGCAAACAGAAAATCAATGTGTCTTTTCAGCTTTTCACTTGCCATAAATGCATTTTTAAGCTGCTCCATAACCCGTTTTTCCGTCTTTGTCAGTTCATACGGATAGTCATGGTCAACTGTGGGGAAGAAGGTGTCGGAAATCGGATACTTCTTTTCGCCGACAGTTACGGTCGCATTTTCAAAATCAATCTTGTCAAGCAATCGCCTGTCGCTCATATTAAAGTTAGGATTGCGGCTGACAAGCTGACCTTCAAGCTTAAAGAGAATAACGGCAATCGCCTTGTGCATATCGGCAACCAGCAACGGATCGTTTGAGGTGTAGGGCGAATCCGCAAAAGGACCTTTCGGCATAAAGCGTTCAACATTTCCGCCGCCGTAAACATCCTTTGCAAAAAGCGAGAGGTCACGCAGACTTATTCCGTAGCCGACCTCGATTGTGTCAAGATTGCCGTATGAAAATGCGTTGTTAAGTGCAGCGGCAATGCAAGCCATACTGCCCGATGCCGCACCCATCCAAAGAATATCGTGATTGCCCCACTGAATGTCAACACCGTGGTGCATCATAAGGTCGTCAAGCACAATGTCAGGTCTTGCACCTCTGTCGAAAATGTCGCCGACAATGTGGAGCTTGTCAACAATAAGTCTTTTTATCGTGTCACAAAGCGAGAGTATGAAAACATCGGCTTGTCCTGCCTCAATAATTGTGTGCAGAATATTTTCGTGGTAGGTTTCACGGTCTTTTTTGCCTGAATCACCGAACATAAGCTCCTCAATGATGTATGCATAATGCTTTGGCAGAGTTTTACGAACCTTGCTTCGTGTGTATTTGGAAGAAATGTGTCGGCAGATTGCAAGCAATCTTATGAGTGTTAATCTGTACCATTCTTCAATGTCGGTTATTTCGCTTTTGTAAACACTGAGTTTTTCCTTTGGATAATAAATCAGCGTTGCAAGCTCGGCACGCTGTTCGGATGTGAGAGTATTTGAAAAAAGGTCGTCAATCTTTTCTCTGATTGAACCCGATGCGTTGTTGAGAATATGTCTGAATGCCTCGTGCTCACCGTGAATATCGGAAAGAAAATGTTCGGTACCTTTCGGCAAATCAAGGATTGCGTGAAGATTTATCATCTCTGCCGCCGCCGACTGAATGTTAGGATACTGCTCCGAAAGTGCCTCAAGATAGAGAATATTTTCCTGCATTTGCTTTTCATCGTAATGTTTCATCAAGTCCGCCTCCGAAAAAACTTTTACTGAAATCAGTGTATCACAACGCAAAAATTATATCAATATTATTGCAAAAGATTTTGCGGAATTTTCTGCAAAAACAAAACACCCGATTTCCGTTTTGGTCGGAAATCGGGCATGAAATGTGAGAATGTATGTGTGATTTATGTAAAGGAGCGTACAATGCTCCTGCGGGCGCCCAATGAGCGCCCTTACTGAATTGCGGAAATCGGTAAATTTACATAATTGAGCAGACAAGGTCTGTGTATTCGGACGGATTTTCAAGCGGAAGTCCTGCGATTAGAAGTGCCTGACTGTAGAGAACCTCGGCATACTTCTTTGCTCTGTCAACATCGCTCTTGATAAATTCTTCCATCTTCTTAACGGCAGGGTGTGAAAGGTTAAGCTCAAGCACACGCTGAGCCTTCATATTTGCGTCAGGCTGAACTGAGTTGAAATACTTTTCCATTTCAAATGAAATGCCGCCCTTTGCCGTAAGGCAAACAGGATGTGAAACAAGTTTCTTTGATGCGGTAACCTCTGCAACCTTGTCACCGAGTGTTTCCTTAACAAATGTAAGAAGTGCGTCCTTGTTTTCTTCATCCTCTTTATTTTCCTCGGTTTCAATGCCGAGGTCATCGTTCATTGCCGAACAGAATTTCTTTTCCTTATATGTCATGAGTGACTGTAGAGTAAACTCGTCAATCTCCTCTGTACAGTAAAGAATTTCGTAACCCTTTGAACGGATAAGCTCTGTCTGCGGAAGTGTGTCGATTGCAGCGGCATTTTCGCCTGTTGCAAAGTAGATGAACTTCTGGTCTTCTTTCATTCTGTCAACATATTCCGAAAGCGTAACAAGCTTTTTCTCGCTTGAAGAATAGAACATAATAAGGTCCTGAAGTTCTTCCTTGTGCATACCGTAGTCCGAAACAACACCGTATTTAAGCTGTCTGCCGAATGCAGTGAAGAATTTTTCGTAATTCTCACGGTCATTCTGAAGCATTGAAGTAAGCTCGTTTTTAATCTTCTTTTCAATGTTCTGAGCAATTGTAATGAGGTGACGGTCATGCTGGAGCATTTCTCTTGAAATGTTGAGCGAAAGGTCTGCGCTGTCAACAATACCCTTTACAAAACGGAAGTGCTCGGGCAAAAGCTCTTCGCAGTTATCCATAATAAGCACACCGCTTGAATAAAGCTGAAGTCCCTTTTTGTATTCCTTTGTGTAGTAGTCATAAGGAGCAACAGACGGAATAAAGAGCAATGCCTTGTAGGTTACAACACCCTCAACAGAAGTTACGATAGTTTTAAGCGGCTTGTCCATAGCCATAAATTTTTCGCTGTAGAACTTGTCGTATTCTTCCTGAGTAACATCTTTCTTTCTTCTCTGCCAAAGAGGAATCATGCTGTTGAGTGTTACGGTTTCCGTGTAATCCTCATATTCGGGCTTGTCGCTGTCCTTGGTTTCTTCCTTAACTCTGCTCTTTGTCATATCCATAACAATCGGGTAGCGGATGTAGTCGGAATACTTCTTGACAAGTCCCTGTATTCTGTACTGCTCAAGGAATTCGTCATAGTTTTCATCGTCTGTGTTATCCTTGATTTCAAGAATAATCTCTGTGCCGGCATTTTCCTTTTCAATCTCGCTGATTGTGTAGCCGTCTGCACCGCTTGACTGCCAGCAATATGCCGTATCCTCACCATATTTCTTTGTGTTTACGGTAATCTTCTTTGCAACCATAAATGCCGAGTAGAAACCGACACCGAACTGACCGATAATGTCAATGTCGTCCTGCTTTTCTTCCATGCTCTGCTTGAATTTGAGTGAGCCTGAGGATGCGATTGTGCCGAGGTTGTTTTCAAGGTCATCCTTGTTCATGCCGATACCGTTATCCGTGATTGTAAGAGTACGGCTTTCTTTGTCGGGCTTTAAAACGATTTTGAAATCGCCTCTGTCAAGACCGACCTTGTCATCGGTAAGAGAAATGAAGCAAAGCTTGTCGATAGCGTCGCTTGCATTTGAAATAATCTCACGAAGAAAAATTTCTTTGTGAGTATAAATTGAGTTAATCATAAGGTCGAGAAGTCTTTTTGACTCTGATTTAAACTGTTTCTTTGCCATAAAAATCTTCCTTTTCATAATAATACATAAATTAAGAAGCCTTGTTCAAAACCGCAATTTGCATAGCTTTTCACATAAGCCTCTCATCAAACTATAATTATACTACAAAAGGTCAACTGTTTCAATATATAAAAAGTCCGAATGTGTCATATAGGGCGAATTTTGGTGAAATTTGTCATTGCAATGGCGGCGTTTTCGCTTTATAATCTACTTAATAACTGCATTGAAAAAGAAAGGAGAATTAAATGACATATTCAGACGGTACAAACAGCGGATCTTCAAGAAGAAATCACTATGTGGGACAGCCTGCCGTAAAAGTCGGAAGTTCAAACTTTGACTATTACAGAAAGCCAAAGAGAAATCACGGATTTGCAAAGAAAATCGCATTTTTTGCGTACTTTCCGCTCTTGGTTTTATGGCTTGAAACCGACCTTAAAATTGCGTCGGGGTTTGATGTGCTCGGCGGTTTTACTTTCACATTCCTGTTCACAATCGTGCTTTCGGCGGTACTTGTTTTGTTGTGTTCTTTTTCAAAACGCAGAGGGGTAAACAGAGGGATTGCAACCGTACTCACGGCTGTGCTGACGATATGGTACGGTGTGCAGATGATATACTATAATGTTTTCGGCACAATGGTTGTTGTAAGCAGCGTTACAAACGGCGGTGCAGGGCAGGCATTCAATTCAATTGATATGATTATGACTGCGATAACAAGCAGAATTGTTTTTGTCATTTTACTTTTTGTTCCGCTTGCTTTCTTTATAATTTTCGGCGGAAAGCTGTTTGACTTTTCAAAGGTAAAGTTAAAAGGTAAGCTGATTGTGCTTTCGATTGCGGTAGTTTTTCAGATTGGAACTGTCCTTGCGGTAGGCATAGACCGCGAGTCTTCCGACACAAAGAGCAACTACAATCTTTATTACGGTGAATTGCAACAGGTTGCCGTGTGTGAACGCTACGGACTTTACACAATGCAAAGGCTTGACATCAGCCGCCTTATGTTCGGTTACAAAGCGAATATACGCACAAACAGCAAGCCGAAAAATAAAGAATCGACTGCCGATGAAATTACAAAAACAGAGCAGAAAGCTCAGATTATGAGTGCTGATTTTTCAAAGCTTGCAAAGAGTACAAATAATGCTGAGTTAAAGTCGCTTTATGAATATTTTGACAGCGAAGAACCGAGCTATACCAACGAATACACGGGTATGTTCAAGGGCTACAACATAATTTTCATTACAGCCGAAAGCTTTTCGCAGTATGCAATTGACAAGGATCTGACTCCGACGCTCTGTAAAATGTATAACGAGGGATTTCAATTTGAAAATTACTATTCGCCTGCGTGGGGTGTAAGCACAACTGACGGTGAATATGCAAATCTTACAGGCTTGATTCCAAAATCCGGTGTGTGGAGCTTTTCAAAGTCAGCCGAAAATAATGTAAGTTTTCCGTTCACTCTCGGTGAGCAGAGCAGAAAACTCGGTTGCAAAACAGTTAACGCTTACCACAATCACACCTATGATTACTATGACAGGGACAAGTACCTTACAAATATCGGCTATGACTACTCTGCAATCGGAAAAGGTCTTGACCTCGGTGAAAATGTGTGGCCGAATTCCGACCTCAAGATGATGCAGAAAACTGTTGACGATTACATAAATTCCGACAGCTTCAGCGTTTATTATATGACGGTCAGCGGTCACGGCGGATATTCATACAACACCATGAGCGAACGCAACGCAGACCTTGTAAAAGACCTGAAATACAGCGATGAGGTCAAGGGCTATCTTGCCGCAAACATTGAGCTTGACAAGGCAATGGAATATCTTCTTGCAAGACTTGAAAAAGCAGGCAGGCTTGACAACACCCTTATTTGCCTTACGGACGACCATTATCCGTATTCGCTTGATGAATTTGACGGTGTGTCCGAACTTGCGGGGCACAAGGTTGACACAACCTTTGAACAGTACAAAAATGCATGGCTGTTGTGGAGCGGTTCAATGAAAAAGCCCGTCAAGGTTAACACATACTGTTCAAGCCTTGATATTCTGCCCACGCTTTCAAATATGCTCGGTCTTGAATATGACAGCAGAATGTTGGCAGGTACGGATGTTTTCGGAAACAAAGAACCGTTCGTTGTGTTTGCCGACAGAAGCTGGATTTCCCAGAGCGGAAAATACAATGCGTCAACAGGCGAATACACCGCTTTCAAGGGTGCAAAGGGCAAGGATGATATTGACGAACTCAATAACAGATGCAACAACCTCTTTACCGTTTCAAGAATGATTCTCGACAATAATGTTTATGCCGAGGCTTTCGGTGATACCCATGTTACGGGAAAGTAGTTTAATGCTCAAATTTGCATTGACTGCAAGGCGAAAATAAAGTAAAATAGAACATGACAAATCCATACGGCGACAGTCAGTTTTGACTGCTGCCGTATTCCGTATATGGAATAAATAGTTTAAAATAAAATTGAGATGATTCTTTGAAAATATATAAAACTGCCTTAGTTTGTTTAATAACCTGTGCGGTTGCATTTTTCGGCTGTTCATGTTCGTTGACGGATGATTCCGAAAGCAGTGAACCAAAGAGAAGCTCTATCATAGAAAAATCCGTTACAACTCCGAGTGCACAAGATGTTGAAAACGACAAGGATTATGCAGATGTAAAAACCGATTATGCCTACGAGACGCTTACCGATGATTATGTAAAAGAACTGTATATGAGAATCGCAAAGAGTGTTGATACCGTGTATGCACCAAACATTACAACAACAGGCTCGCTTTCCGATTATCAGATTACACAGGCTGTTGAGGCATACAAAAACGACCACCCCGAAACTTTTTGGCTCAAGGGGTCAAGTCTTTTTGTTCCGTATGGTGACACAACAAGCGTAAAGCTTGATTATACTGTTCAAAATGATAAGCTTATAGCCGCCAAGAAAAAATTCAATATTGCCGTTGCTTCTGTTTTGAAGAATTTGCCCTCGGGCAATGATTTTGAAAGAGAAGAATACATTAACAACTATATAATTGATAACTGCAAGTATGACGATGCAGCGGCTGAAAACGATGATGTTCAGGGCAATGAAAACGATGCCTACGGCGCCTTGGTTGACGGTAAAGCCGTGTGTGAGGGTTACGCAAGAGCCTTTCAGCTTTTGTGCAACAAGGCGAATATTGACTGCGTATTACTTTCGGGAACAGCCGATTCAGACAATCACGCATGGAACGGTGTAAAAATCGGCGGCGATTGGTACCAAATTGATGTTACATGGAATGATACCGACGGCGAAAATAATTATGCGGAAAACGACTATTTTAACCTAACCGATGACCTTATGTTCAAGGATCATAAGCTGTCATATAAGTATTCCGAGCTTAATTCACAAACTTATTTGAGCGTTGCTACATGGTGTAATTTTTATGTTCCAAAGTGTACGGCTGAAAAGTACAACTATTTTAACTATAAGTACCCGACTGTTTCAGATCCTGATAATGCCGATGATGTAAGCCGAGCTGTTGCAAATGCTGCAAAAAACGGGGATGAATATTTCAGCATTGTTGTTGATAAGAACACCGATTTCAATTATATGTATGACAGGATGATGAATGACGGTTATCTTTATAACTGGATTTCAGAGGCTAATGAGATTAACGGTTATTCACCAAGGCTTGCGGAAAGCTGTTATGTTTATCGCAAGGATGAGTTAGGTGTGCTGACTGCTGAACTTGAATATGTTGATTAACGGCGATGTGATGAGATGTTCACTTTTGTCCGCAGTGCAGGGACACTCCGATTGAAAATTGATTTTATATAAATAAAGCTAACCAAAGGAATGATATTATGAAAAAGTATGATGTTCAGAAGTTTGAACTTTTGTCAAACGAACAGATTGCAGACGGCATTTTTGATATGAGGGTAAAAAATGACGAGCTTGCTCCGCTTGCAAAGTGCGGACAGTTTGCCCATGTTTATGTGCCTTCAAAAACTCTGCGCAGACCTATTTCGGTTTGTGACAGCGAAAACGGTGTTCTCCGCCTTGTTTACCAGGTAAAGGGTGAGGGAACAAAAATTATGTCCGAGATGAAAAAGGGCGAAAGTGTTGACATTCTCGCTCCTCTCGGCAACGGCTTTAAGATTGAAAAGGGCAAGCGTTATTGCCTTATCGGCGGCGGTATAGGAGTTCCTCCGATGCTCTACACAGCAAAGCAGTGTGAAAATCCGCTTGTTATCACAGGCTTCAGAAACAAAGATCTTATTATTCTTCAGGATGATTTCAAGAAAGCCGGTGCAGAACTTGTGCTGACAACAGATGACGGAAGTGCGGGAATCCACGGCTTTGTAACAGATGTTCTCAAAGAAAAAATCTCAGAGGTTGACGAGGTTTGTGCATGCGGTCCTACCCCGATGCTCAAGGCTATTGCCGATGTTTGCAAAGAGGCAGGTAAGCCGTGTCAGATTTCTCTTGAGGAGAGAATGGCTTGCGGAATGGGCGCATGCCTTGTGTGCGCAGTAAAGGTAAGAAAAAACGGTGAAGAAATTATGCAGCATGTCTGCAAAAACGGCCCCGTATTTAATGCTGAGGAGGTAGTTTTCAATGGCTGATTTATCTGTAAAAGTTTGCGGAGTGGAATTTAACAATCCTCTCATTGCCGCATCGGGAACATTCGGTTTCGGTATGGAATATTCAGAGCTTTATCCCCTTGAAAAGCTCGGCGGTATTTCATGCAAGGGTATCACACTTACCCGCCGTGACGGCAATCCTGTTCCGAGAGTAGCCGAAACTCCTTCCGGCATTTTGAATGCAGTAGGACTTCAAAACCCCGGTGTTGATGTTTTTATCAATGAGGATTTGCCGTGGCTCAAAAAGCAGAATACGGTTATCATTGCAAACATTGCCGGCAACACTCCCGAAGATTATTGTGCAATGGCTGAAAAACTCAGCGAAACCGATGTCGATATGATTGAGCTCAACATCTCATGCCCGAATGTCAAGAGCGGCGGAGTGCAGTTCGGAACAAGCTGTGAATCCGTAGGTGCAATTACTGCGGCTGTCAAAAAGTATTGCAAAAAACCGCTTATCGTAAAGCTCAGCCCAAATGTTACCGACATTGCATCAATCGCACAGTCGGCAGAGGCAAACGGTGCAGACGCAATTTCAATGATTAACACGCTCACAGGTATGCGTATCGACATCAACTCACGCAGACCGATTATCCGCAACAACACAGGCGGAATGAGCGGCCCTGCAATTTTCCCTGTTGCAGTAAGAATGGTTTGGCAGGTTGCAAACGCAGTTAAAATTCCGATTATCGGTATGGGCGGTATCTCAAGCTGGCAGGATGCAATCGAGATGATGATGGCAGGCGCAACTGCACTTCAAATCGGTACAGTCCTTTTTACGGATCCGTATGCGCCTATTAAGATTGCCGACGGTATGAACGAATGGCTCGACAAAAACGGAATCATGAGCGTTTCGGAAATCACAGGCACAGTTAAGCCTTGGTAATTTTGCGGAATAAAAAATAATTTAAAGTCCATAATAACCCTATCGGAGGGATATTATGGACTTTTTGCGTGCATTAATAACGGCGCCCGTTTCAATTACAGTATTGTTCTTGCTGTCAAAGTTCATCGGCAACAAGCAGATGTCAAGCCTTAATCTTTTTGACTACATCAACGGAATCACAATCGGTTCAATCGCAGCGGAGATGGCAACAGCCGAAATGTCAGACTTTTGGGCGTGTCTTGCGGCACTCATTGTTTATGTAATAATTGTTATGCTTTGTTCGTGGCTTTCGCAAAAATCAACAATGTTACGAAGATTTTTAACAGGCAAGTCTATTGTGATTTTCGACAGAGGAAAGTTGTACAAAAAGAATTTTTCGGTTGCAAAAATTGATATAAACGAATTTCTTACACGAATGCGTGAAAAGGGATATTTCAGCCTTGATGATGTCGAAACGGTTTTTCTTGAACAGAACGGCGATTTGTCGGTTCTGCCAAAGGACAAAAAGCGCCCTGCAACTCCGGATGATTTAAAAATCATTGTTCACCAAACCAGACCCGAGTCCGTGGTTATTACGGACGGAAAAATTCTCGAGAAAAATCTTGCCGAATCGGGCTATAATCTTGAATGGCTCAAAAAACAGCTTGACAACAACCGCAAACGGCTCAAAGATGTTTTTCTCGGTGTGTGTGATGATACGGGAAACCTCAAGATTTACCAAGACGGAAAGTCTGAAAGCAAGAATGATATTTTTGACTGATAAAGCGTAAAAGAATAAAATTTGCACCTTTACAGATTCGCAAAGGTGCTTTTTTAATGCACAAAAATAAAATAATACAAAAATAAATTTCACATTGCAATAATCAAAAATAATGTTATACTAAAATTGTAAGTGTGTGTCGGCAAGATTTTGCAGAACGCTTTGAAAAATCGGAAAATTTTTATAAGAAGGAAGTGCTTAAATGATTAAAAAGTTTACATCGGGCAACCCGATTGATACGCAGGCTGTTGTTGAAAAATTTAACGCTCTGCCTATTGCGGAATTTCCGCTCGGCGGCAAGTTTGAGAACGGAAATTTTGTCTTTGAATTTGATATGGCAGACAGCGACATCGTCTACGGTCTCGGCGAAGCTCCGAGAGGAATCAACAAGCGTGGTTGGGTGTATAACAGCTTTTGCAGTGATGACCCGTTCCACACCGAAACAAAGTCATCCCTCTATGCCGCTCACAATTTTCTTATGCTCAGCGGTTCAAAAACTTTTGGCATTTTTATCGACTTCCCGTCAAAAATCCGTTGGGACATCGGCTACACAACCGCAAACAAAACCGTTATCACAATTGACGGCACGGATTTTGATATATATTACATTGACGGCACAAAGCCGCTTGAAATCGTAAAAGAGTTCAGAAAATCAATCGGCACAAGCTATGTTCCGCCGTTCTGGGCATTCGGCTATCAGCAGAGCCGTTGGAGCTATCACAATGCCGAAGCTGTTGACGCTGTTGTTGACGGTTACAACAAGGCAGGGATTCCGCTTGACTGCGTATATCTCGACATCGACTATATGGAGCGTTACAAGGACTTTACTGTTGATGATGAAAAATTTCCGAATTTCAAGGACTATGTTTCAAAGAAAAGGGAGGAAGGAATCCACCTCATTCCGATTATTGACGCAGGCGTAAAAAAAGAGAACGGCTACGATATCTATGAAGATGGCAGAAAGAACGGATACTTCTGCAAAAACGAGGATGGCACGGATTTTGAGGGCGGTGTATGGCCCGGTATCGTTGGCTTTCCCGATTTTCTCCGTCCGGATGTAAGAAAGTGGTTCGGCTCAAAATATAAAATTCTCACAGATATGGGAATTGACGGTTTCTGGAACGATATGAACGAGCCTGCAATTTTCTATTCGGTAAAAGGACTTAACAAAGCACTTGACAAGGCGGCTTCTCTCAAAGGGCAGAACCTTGACCTTTCAAAATTCTTTGAACTCAAGGACACATTCGCAGGTCTTTCAAACAGTCCCGAGGATTATTCAAGCATTTACCACACAGTTGACGGCAAACAGGTTTGCCATGATCAGGTTCACAATATTTACGGTGCTAATATGACAAAGGCCGCCGGCGAATATTTTGCGGAGGAGTTCGGCAAAGAAAAAATTCTTATGTTCTCCCGTGCGTCATATGTAGGCGCTCACCGTTCAAGCGGTATCTGGTTCGGTGATAACCACTCTTGGTGGTCACATATTCTTCTTGACCTAAAAATGCTCCCGTCGGCAAATATGTGTGGCTTTCTGTACTGCGGTGCAGATCTCGGAGGCTTTAACGAAAACGCAACCCGTGACCTTGTTCTTCGTTTCCTTGCACTCGGTGTGTTTACTCCGCTTATGCGTAACCATGCCGCTCTCGGCACAAGAAATCAGGAGTGCTACAGCTTTGAAAACAGCGATGATTTCAAGGATATTGTTGAGGTTCGTTACAGACTTATTCCGTACCTTTACAGAACATTCAAAAAGGCAAGCGAAGAAAATGATATGATTTTCAGACCGCTCTCGTTTGATTATCCCGATGATAAAATTGCCCGTGAATGTGAAACACAGCTTATGCTCGGTGACGAGTGCATGATTTGCCCTGTATATGAGCAGAATGTAGGCGGAAGATATGTTTATCTCCCCGAGAACATGACTTTTGTAAAACTCAGCGGTACAAGCGTTACAACAGAAAAAATGAGCAAGGGTACTCATTATATTGAGGTTGCTCTCAATGAAGTTCCGCTCTTTATCAAAGACGGCAGGCAGATTGAACTCTGCAAGCCCGCAATGAGAACTTCTCAGCTCGACACAACAGACACAGTCATGATTCCGTAAAATTTTATTTGTACAATTATCTGTTTGCACAATCTATGGGCGAATACTATGTCAACAACATGGTTTACACTTTATACAAGGACATAGTTTACAGCAAAATCAAACACGGCAGTTGATAAAAAACTGCCGTGTTTTTGTATGTATTTAATTCAGTTTTAATCGTCAGAACTTTTTCTTTCGCTTTTGAAAAGCTTGCAGATTTCATAATAAATCGGAATTGTTAAAAATGCAATCCAACCAAATGACCAACCGCCGCAGATGTCGAGAAATCCGAAAAACATATACACAATAACGACAAGCAGGGGATAAGCAAAATGACTCGGCTTGCGTTTGTAGATTGCATCAACAAGTGTGTAATAGAGAGGAATTGTCAGAAAGCATACCCAGCTGAGTACCCAACCGAACAATACTCCGCTGAATCCCCAAACGAGGAATCCGATAACGGCAATCAACCAAAACGGAAAGTGCTTCCAAAAGCGGTGCGACTTTGAATGTTTATGCTCTTCAATGCTTTCATCATACATAACATTTCCGCTTTCGTCTGTATAGACTTTTGTTTTGCCGTTTTCCTCAACATGGATTCCGTTCCAGCCGACATCAACCTTTGTACCGTCTTTATCTTTAACATGGATTCCGTCCCTGAAATTAAGGTGAACAGAATCACCGTCCTTTGAGTCAACATGGATTCCGTGTTTGAACGAAACCTTGTCTGATTTTTTGTATGTTGTGTCGCTGTCGGCATTATTTTCGGGTTCTTCCGACTGTGTTTCGCTTTCGGTTTCTTTTTCACCTTTAAGCAATTCATCAAGCGAAACACCGTAGATATCGGCAAGAAGAATAAGATTATCCGTGTCGGGCGATGCCTCTGCACGCTCCCATTTTGACACAGCCTGACGGCTTACACCTATTCTTGCGGCAAGCTCCTCCTGACTTAGATTCATCTTTTTTCTGTACTGCAAAAGTCTGTTGGCAGTTTCAATGTTCATAAAATTTCCTCCTCAAATATTGCTTTAGGGTTTTACCTTGTGAGAAAATTATATCGGTTGCCTGCCCAAAAAAACAATACATTTCGGGTTCCATTGTCGCAACTCTCGGTTGCAACCCGTAGTTGCGACAATAAAAATCAATAAAAACGCAAAATATCCCAATATCAGAGGTCAAGACCTGTTGTAGTCTTTAAAAATTCACCAAGCTTGTCGCAGATGATTTTTACACCGCCCTCGCTGTCACTTTCAACATTGAGAGGCATAATCGGATCGTGTACCGAAAGTCTGAGCAAGAACCAGCCGTCACCGTTATCCCTGTCAAATGAAACTCTGATGCCCTCACGGTTATCATCGGCAACGCACCAGCCGTCCTGCTCCTCGGCATACTTTGTAAGGTCGGCAATAATTTTTTCACCGCAGGCTCTGAAATCTTTTTCAAGAATTTTGTATCTGATTTCTGTGCTTTCAAGCGGTTCTTTGAGTGAGGCGGTAAGCTCGTCAAGCTCCTTGCCCTCTTTTCTCATCTGAGCAGCCTTGATAATAATTTTTGTGCAGAGATACGCGCCGTCATCAAGAAAGTAGTTTTCACGCATTGCGGCATGACCCGATGTTTCAATTGCAAGCGGACAGTTGATGCCCTGAGCGTTGAGCTCAAGAGCCTTGTCGATAACATTCTTATAGCCTCTGCGATAGCGGTAATGCTTTCCGCCGAGGTCATTTTCAATAAACTGTTTAAGACCGCTTGATGTGATTGAGTCTGTAACAATCATACCGCCGTCATTGCCCTCAAGAGCAATTGCCGCCGCAACGGCTACAAGTCTGTTTCGGTTGATTTCATTGCCCTTGCTGTCAACAGCACCGCCACGGTCAACATCCGTATCAAAGATTACGCCGAGGTCTGCGCCCGATTCTCTGACAGCCTCACAGATTGAATCCATTGCCTCTTTAGCCTCGGGATTCGGCACATGATTCGGGAACATTCCGTCAGGTTCAAGATAACGGCTGCCTGTTGTGTCTGCTCCGAGAACGGAAAGCACCTTGTCGGCATAAAATCCGCCTGCACCGTTGCCTGCGTCAACAACAATCTTAAAGCCCTTGAGCGGATGCTCGTAATCTTCTGCATTAACTTCTTTTTTAATCTTTTCGCAAAGTCCCTTTGCGTAGTCGCTCATATAGTCAACATCCGTAATATTTCCGCCGTTGCTTTCTTCGGGATGTTCGCCGTTTTGTGCGTAGAGAAGAATTTCTTCAATGTCACTGCCCTCAAGACCGCCCTCACGGGTAAAAAATTTAAGACCGTTTCTGTTGAACGGGTGGTGACTTGCGGTAATTTGAAGAGCACCGTCACATCCGAGGTCAACGGTTGTCATAAACATTGACGGAGTTGATGCAAGCTGACAGCAGAGAACTTCTGCACCGCAGCGCTTAAAACGCTCGGTTGTGATTTTCATTATATGCGGTCCCGAAATACGGCTGTCACGGCCGACGGAAATTTTAAGCTCGCTCGGCTTTTTTGAAACCTTTTTAGAAAGCCAAAGCACAAAGCCGTCTGCCATATCGGCAACAACATCGTCGGTAAGGTTTACACTTTGTCCCTCAACGCCCTCGCTTGCAACTCCCCGTATGTCTGTTCCGCTTTTGAACTGTTTGTAAAAATCGTTAAGCATTTTATGATTCCTTTCTTATTTGTATGATTGCTTTTATCGACATATTAAATGGACGAAATCCCTGTCCTTACTTTTGAAAACAGGCTTTATATGATAGATTATAACTTAAAATGAGCAAAATCTCAATATGCCTGATAAATTAAGTTTGTAAAAAACAGCAGTTATATAATGCCGAAAAAGAAACAAGTTGTTGAATTTATACAATCAAATGTTATGATTGCGTTAAAAGTATATTTCCTAAAAAGCAAATACAAAGCATATTGTACAAAATTTGCAACTGTCAATTGTGCATAACTGACATTGAAATGAATTTGTGAACAAAATTTAATTGCTGAAATTGTTGACTTTTCCGAATCTTTGACTATAATAATAATTGTCAAGTAAATAGTCCGCTTGACTATCGGCTGATTTCCAATTAGCCTTACTCGAGTAAAATTGAATTATCACATAGTCGATAAATTGATCATGATTTTGCCAAATGGTAAATGGCGCACGAAAACAAAACTTTATATTTTTAAAGAATTGAATGGAGGAAATTTTATGACACCAATTCTTAGTTTACACAATGTTGATGTAACCAAATTCCTCGCCGTGCTCGATACCTGCGAGGGCAATGTATATCTCGTTACAAGCGAAGGCGACAGACTCAATCTCCGCAGCAAGCTTTGCCAGCTTGTCGGTCTTACAAGACTTATCGAAGGCGGCAAGATTGCAGAAGCAAGTATTATTTGCGAAAACAAGAACGACGAGAGCAAGCTTTTCAGACTTAATATGTTCGGCGACACAGGTAACGCCAAAGTAGGTTAATTCTGAAAACACTAACTTAAATATCTACAGTTTTCACGTTGATTTCAAAACTTCTAAACCCAAAAACAGCTGCGATTACTCGCAGCTGTTTTTGGGTTTTGCTTTTTAATGTAAAATATCAATAAAGTGTTGATTTTGCCGATGTTTTGGGTTATACTAAACTTAATTTATTTTATGAGGCGTTAAACGCATTCGGAAAGGAATACGCTATGGCAGATACAAAAAACGAGATTATGAACGAAGAAGATCAGGGTATGCTCATCACTCTTGAAGACGAAAACGGTCAGGAAGTTGAATTTGAATTTCTTGATGTAATCGAGTTTGAGGGTACAGAGTACATTATTCTCATCGAAAATGACGAAGATGCAGACGAGGTCGTTATTCTTCAGATTAATCAGATTGACGAAGAAACAGAGGAGTATGTAAGCATTGACGATGAAGATACTCTTAACAAGGTATTTGAGCTTTTCAAAAAGAAATATGAGGGCGACATTAACTTTGAATAATTCGTTTTCATTATGAGCTTCCGCAGGGAGGCTCTTTTTTTGTGTGAATATAAACATTCTCTGCGGGAAAAATACCGTTGAGGTGTTGTGTATGACAGAAAAAGCCGGACTTGAAAAAACCGTTGTGTTTAATCTTAAATCGGCAAATGAATCTGATATCAATAATATCGTCAATGAAAAAGGTCACGAAAGCCGTTCGTTTTATTACAAACTCGGCTTACTCTATTTTCTCAATATTGTTGACTGGATTTGCACAGAGGCACTTATCGGCAGCGGACATTTTGTTGAGGCAAATCCCGTTATGCAGCCTGTGCTTGAAAACTTTTGGCTGACATTGTTAATCAAGGGAATTTTGCCGCTTGTGCTTATTTTGGGGTGTGCATTGATTTACAAACTTGCCGAAATCGGCAGGAGCAAAACGGCTGAAATGCTTTTAACGGTGGGAATTGTGTCCTATGCCCTTGTAAACCTGTGGCATATTTTCAATTTTGTATTGCTCTTTTGTCGATTTTAATGTACAATAGTGGGTAACGAATTTGAAAGGGAGTGTATGTTTTGCCGGCATTATCAGTAAGAAATCTTACAATGACTTTTATCGAACGAAACCTTTTTACAGATGTTTCGTTTGATGTTGAAGAAAGAGATAAGGTGGGCTTTATCGGAGCTAACGGAGTCGGTAAAACAACTCTCTTCAAGATACTCAACGGAGAAATCAGCCCTGTTTCGGGAACTGTTACCTTTTCAAAAAATGTCCGTCCGGGATATATGGAACAGCATGCCTGCAACAATCCGAGGGCAGATGTGTATCACGAGCTGCTTTCCGTGTTCGATTATCTTTCGGATATGGAAACAGAAATTTCCGCACTTGCACATCAGATTGACAACAAGTCGGGAAACCTTGACGAGCTTGTTGAAAGGCAGACAATGCTCATTGAACAGTTTGAAAGAGCAGGCGGTCTGACCTATAAAAGCAGAACCCGTTCCGCACTTTTAGGACTCGGATTTTCCGAAAATGACTTTACAATGCCTGTCGGCAATTTAAGCGGCGGTCAGCGTTCAAAGCTCTGCCTTGCAAAGCTGTTGCTGTCGCAGAGCAATATGCTCCTCCTTGACGAGCCGACAAACCACCTTGACATTGACGCAATCGCATGGCTTGAAGGCTTTTTGAGAGATTTCAAGGGCGCAATGATTATCATCAGCCATGACCGTTATTTCCTTGATAACGTAACCAATAAGACGATTGAACTTGAACACAACCGCGCTATGGTTTATACCGGCTCTTATTCGGAATTTGTCAAGAAAAAAGAATCGGTGAATGAGTCGCTCAAAAATAAATACGAACACGACTTAAAGGAGATAAAGCGTATTGAGGGCATTGTTGAACAGCAAAAACGCTGGGGACAGGCTCACAACTTTATCACAGCCGCAAGTAAGCAGAAAGAGGCTGACAGAATCAAAGATCAGCTTGTTGCCCCCGAAAGTGAGCTTGAAACAATGCGTATGCATTTTGAGCCGAGATGTGAAAGCGGTAACGATGTTTTAATCTGCAAAAATCTTGCCAAGTCTTTTGACGACAAACAGCTTTTCAAAAATGTTGATATACATATCAGAAAAGGCGAGAGAGTGTTCATCATCGGCGGCAACGGTTGCGGTAAAACAACGCTGTTCAGAATTTTAACGGGCAAAACTCCTATGAACAGCGGAGAATATGACTACGGCGCAAATGTTGAAATCGGTTACTTTGATCAGATGCAGCAGAATCTTGATCTGTCAAAAACCGCACTTGATGAGGTGTGGGACACCTTTCCGAATATGACGCAGACCGAAGTCAGAAGTGCACTTGCGTCATTCCTGTTCAAAGGTGATGAGGTGTTTAAACCGCTTTCAAAAATGAGCGGCGGCGAGAGGGCGAGAGTTTCTCTATTGAAACTGATGCTAAAGGGCAGTAACTTTTTGCTCCTAGATGAGCCGACAAACCACCTTGACGCATCGTCAAGGGAAGAACTTGAAAAAACTTTGCTTGACTACAGCGGCACAATGCTGATTGTCAGCCATGACCGTTATTTTATAAATAAAATTGCCGACAGAATTTTACTCCTTACAAATAATGGGGTAAAGGAGTATCTCGGTAATTACGATTATTATCTCGAACGCACAACAGCCGAAAAATCGGATGCTGTTCCGACTGAGAATAAGAAAGATAAAAAAGAAAAGCCGCAGAATGATTATTTTTTACAAAAGCAGAAGCAGAGCGAAGAACGCAAAAGACAGACTAAGCTGAAAAAGGCAGAGGCTGAAATTGAGCGACTTGACGAAGAAATTGCCAAAACGCAGGAACTTCTCTCAAGTGAGGAAGTTGCCGCAGATTATGAAAAACTTATGGAGCTTTCAAAACGGCTCGAGGATTTGCAAAAACAGCAGGAGGAGCAGTACGAAATCTGGGAAGAACTCGAAAGTATGGCAGAATGACTTACAGTCGGGAGAAGTGACAAATTTCCCTTGCTTAAAGTAAAAAATTATTGTATAATAATCGCATAATATAAGCTAAATACTGTTGCACAGCAGTTTTGCGGTTGATTTTCAGATAAAAGATTAAGCGAATTAAAAAAGAAAAAGCGGCAGGCAAAATATCCTGCCGCATACATCTGCCCGTGGCGCAATTGGATAACGCAACGGATTCCGATTCCGGAGAATGGGGGTTCAAATCCCTTCGGGCAGGCCAAAACTAAAAGCGCCCTTCATGGGTGCTTTTAGTTTTGGTTTGCCAAGA
>OLWW01000220.1_pt1 | contig 37947 bp, 35 predicted proteins | sample 1673991 | NCBI WGS metagenome assembly OLWW01 (sample SAMEA103958136, study PRJEB25191) | human gut metagenome
TTGTCCAATAAGAGTTATTTAGAGTAAAACCATCCTACTTTTTGTCCACCCTGCCAGCGATTCTGATGCAGATGCATATTGAGATTGGTAAGCAGAAGATTTATCTGAACCATTGTCCATTCTTGTGCTATGGTGGAGCTTATAAAGATACTTGGCAACTGTTTGGACACGTTCACACCAGCAAGAATAATACGGGTGAAGATGCATCCCGATTGAATATGCTATTCCCTACACAATACGATGTAGGCGTTGACAATAACAACTTTACACCTGTTTCTTTTGACCAGGTCAAGGCAATAATACAGAAGCAGGTTGAACAATTTAACAAGAATAACAGAAATGGGAGCTAATGATAGACAGATAATATTTAACAGGCAATTCTTCATTGATTTGGCAAAAGATGCCGAATTAAACGTCTCGCATATTAGAGAATTATCCGAAGTAGAGAATCATGAAATTGTTGTTGGCGACAAGTTGCTTGATATGCTTGTTGAAGTACAGTCCCAATTTGAGCGATTGGAAGCTATGGGTGATGACGACTTCAGAGCATTTCACATAGAGATTCCTCGCGCTACTCTTGATGAATGGGGAAACTGCGAAGAGGAAATCGCTGATGGTGAGCATAAAAACCGAGAGGAGTATATTGAAGATTGGAAATCATATAACCCAATGGAAACTTATTGGTTCCATGTAAGTGTTGCGAGATACAATGAATATCGTTCCTTGATTTTCAACAACAAGAAACTTCGACATTTTGTAATCACCAACCGATCATCGTATGCATTGCGAGAATCCGGCTTTCAAAATGGCCAATGGTATGAGGATTGTTTGACAAAGATATTTTCATACTTGAAGATCTTGATTGATGCCATAGTGTCTAATCCTGATGGTTATAATGAATATGTATCAAATAATCTCCCTTATCAGTTGCGATATGGTCGCATCGCTCGAAAAGATTTCAATAGGATTGAGCCTCGTTTCAAGATAGAAGTTGAAGATAGAGAGTGGGCAATAAAAGCATTGGAAGCCTCTATACGAAATGAAATTGCAGAACCTCTAAGCACAATGACGATCAGACAGTACTGTAAATATTTTCGTATAGGTCATGAAGCTTATGTCCGTTATCACCAAAAGATATCTCCAAAGTATACCAGGCGTATAATTCCGAAGGATACCCCTGAAGAACTGTTGGATGTAGCATATTACAATAGGGCAGAATTTAAGCAAATTGATGAGAAATACAATCTCGATAGTGAGGCCGATTTTAAGAAGTTCGCAAGAGATCACTATGGAGAATTGGGTTTTTCACGTCTGAATATTTGTGCATCCAACTTTCAAAGAAAGGGTTGGGTAATAGATGTGTTTAATAGCTATTCTGCTAACGTTGATGTTGCAATAGATGTTGCGACTGCTATATATAAGTCTGGTGCGCCATTGGATATATCTGATGCAGAAAAGTTGTTGAAAATACTCAATGAGGAAGATTATGTTGGCCTTTTGCCACGTACTTTCCATGACTACATGAATCACCACGATGAGGGAACAGTTTATGAATTGCCATGGGAGTACCAACTTAGTGAAAAGTCAGAATCTCTGCTTACAAAAGCTCAATATGATGAAATAATCTCTCTGGCCGAGTGGGATGAAATAGAAAAAGTTAAAGTTAAAAAGTAACGAATAAAATTATGAAGATACAATACGCATCTGACATACATTTGGAGTTGTCAGATAATTCAAGATTTATAAAGAGTATGCCATTTGAGGTGGCTGGAGATGTTCTGGTCTTTGCTGGTGATACTGGCTATCTACGAGATAGAACATTGCCGAACTTGAAGTTTTGGAAATGGGCATCTGCCAATTACCGTGAGGTGCTACTAATTCCTGGCAACCATGAGTTTTATGGCAATGGCGATGTGCTGGCTTATGGCGATAGTTGGAGCAGGGAGATTCTTCCCAATGTTCATTACCATCAGAATAAGGTAGTACGTATTGACGATACAGACTTCATCCTTTCAACCTTGTGGTCACACATATCACCTCAAGATGAATATTTTGTCAGTCGTGGCATGAATGACTTCAGACAGATTCTGTATGGTGGACGTAGATTCACCACCGACGATTTCAATGCAGAGCACCAGAAATGTTTGGCATTTATCAAGCAAAGTGTTTCAGAGAGTGATGCCAAACACATTGTGGTGGTTACACACCACCTCCCTACATTAGAGGTTGTCGCACCTCAACATAAAGGAAGCCTGTTGAACAGTGCCTTTGCAACCGAACTAGGTGATTTTATTGCCGACAGCCGAATAGATGTATGGATATTTGGTCATTCACATGCCAACATTGATACCGTTATCGGGAACACTCGCATTGTCAGCAATCAGATGGGCTATGTGTACTATGGTGAGCATCTGCTGGATTTTAAGGGCGATAAGTTTATTGAATTATGATTCTATGTACTTATATAATTATGTAAGTATATAACTAAATGGGAGTAGTGTTGTAAGCACTGCTCCTTTATTTTTCAGTGTGAATTTAAAATTACAGGATATATCAACTTTCTTTATACATTCCTGGTCGTCTGAATTTGGTTTCTTCTTTTATCCTTTGGTTTAACTCAGAATCTAGTGGAATAATCTCATACTCGAATGCTTTCTCAAAAGTTCGTCTGCCAGCCTCAGTCATCAGTCCTCTATCTTCAAGTTCCACACATCTGTCCATGTTCAGCTGAGTCCAATGACTTTTTGCTCGGCGAGGAGAGAGGCGCTGAGCCAACCGCCCATCGGGTAAACGCTTCAATGTAGAGTCAATCCAACCAAAACAAAGAGCCTCTTCCACCACTTCAATGTATGGAATAGCAGGCCATTCGGGTGGGCGCTTACTACGATAAGTCACCACCCAACAACACTTCTCTATGTTGTGGTTCTCTTTGAGCCATTGCCGAAGCTCAGAACGATTCCCAAAGTATAGTAGGTTGACTATTTCCATAATGTCATTATATTTCAGTTGTTACAAAATGTTGGATAACTGAATGCAAAGATAGTTCAATTTGTTATAAATAAAGCATTTGTTTTGCCACCATATTGACCAAACGGTTGAAATGGAATTTACTCTCCCTATGCGTTAGATAAACGTTTCATGGCAATATAGATTCGAACTATCCGAAATTATTGGATAGTTGAGATGTTTGTTTTTTACTCATTTAATCCTTACCTTTATTATTAATCTGTACCTTTGTAAAAAGTTATAATAATACGCTATATATATATATGAATCCCAATATTGAATACGAAAAATTCACTCAAGAGATATATCAAGAGTTGGTTAATGCAGATGTCTTAAAGACGACCGATGTTCAGCATAATGTTAAGTTAAAAGGTAAGTCGGGACAAGAACATCAAATAGATGTTTATTGGGAATATGAAATCGCAGGTACGAAGCATAAAGTTGCTATAGAATGTAAAAACTATAATCAAGCTGTACCTATTGGTCGTGTAAGAGATTTCTTTGGAGCTTTATACGATTTAGTTGACGTAAAAGGGATTATGGTAACTAAAGTTGGATATCAAAAAGGGGCTAAAGAGTATGCTTCATATTACGGGATAGATTTAAAGGAATTGAGAAGTCCTAACTCAGGTGAAGCAGTTATTGGGGAAGTTGAACTTCATATAAATACCTCTACTAGACATTGTCTATTTCTTGTAGATGACAATTATGCAGAAACAGACAAATTCAGTGTTCACCAATATAAACGACGATTGGATTTTATGCGAATTGATCGAACTTCTAGATGGATTAATGCAACGCACATCCCTTTAGAACTTATTGATAGAAACATTATAAATTTGAATGGAACAACAATAACTACGCTTGAAAAAATTGAGGAAGAACTTCCCAAAGATTCTGATTCGGATATTGTTTTCAAATACGAAGATGCATATGTAAATACTCGATGGGGGAAGATTAAAATCAACGAAATCAAGTATGAATATGAATACAAAAATGAAAAGAAAATCATCGCTATTGATGCTCAAGACTTTGTAAAAGCAATTCTGAAAGATGCATTGAATGGTGAGATAAAATTGATAGCAAATAAGGAAGTCCGATAAATCATATATCGGGCTTTTTTATTAGTAAAATTTTTAAATCTACTACTTTTAAGGATTGAAATTGACTCAATAAATAGAGAATCTTAATAAAAACTTGAGTACAATGATGGTTTTTAAATTAAAAGCAGTACATTTGTTTGAGAAAAACAGATTAGCGTATGCAAAATGAAGATTTAAATAGGTTAAAAGTTGTATTGGTCGAAAAAAAACGAACCAATAAATGGTTAGCAGAACAATTAGGAAAAGACCAAGGTACGGTTTCAAAGTGGTGTACAAACACTTGTCAGCCTGATTTAAAGACTTTGGTTAGAATTGCGCAGTTATTGGAAGTGGATATGAAAGAACTTATTCGCTTTGAGAATGTGGTAAAATAAGAATTTACTAAATGGCAAAAAAGAAAAATAAAGAAGAATCTCTGGTTCCCAAAGACGAGAAAACCCTTAAAATGGAAGGCGTACAGAATCTGTATAACTTCTTGTTTGAGGCATGCAATATATTGCGTGGTCCTGTGAGTCAAGATAACTTCAAAGATTATATAACACCTATCCTCTATTTTAAGCGTATATCTGATGTATATGACGAGGAAACTCAAACAGCACTCGAAGAAAGTGGTGGTGATGAGGAGTATGCATCTTTGCCAGAACAGCATAGATTTGTTATTCCAGATGGATGTCATTGGTCTGATGTTAGAGACCGTTCCGAAAATTTAGGTGCAGCAATCGTAGGTGCCATGAGAGGTATAGAGTTGGCTAATCCAGATACACTATATGGCGTATTGTCGATGTTTAGCGCACAGAAATGGACCGATAAGAAAAACCTTTCCGATGGTAAGATTCGTGATTTGATAGAACATCTATCCACTCGTCGATTGGGCAACAATGATTACCCAGCTGATTTAATGGGTGATGCATATGAAATATTGCTGAAGAAATTTGCCGATGACAGTAAGGCTCAAGCAGGAGAGTTCTATACGCCTCGTTCGGTCGTAAGTTTGCTTGTACGCATTCTCGATCCGAAGCCGGGTGAAACTGTCTATGATCCGGCATGTGGTAGTGGCGGTATGCTGATAGAGGCGGTACAGCACATGAATCATTCAAGCCTTTGTTGTGGAAGCATATTCGGACAAGAGAAGAATGTTGTCAACTCAGCCATTGCTAAAATGAATCTGTTTTTGCATGGTGCCAGTGACTTTAATATCATGCAAGGCGACACACTTCGTTCACCTAAGATTTTGCAGAATGGAGAGATTGCTAAATTCGATTGCGTTATAGCTAACCCACCCTTCTCACTTGAGAAATGGGGCTCAGTAGAATGGTCTTCAGATAAATATGGTCGCAACGTATGGGGTACTCCCAGTGATTCGTGTGGAGACTATGCTTGGATTCAGCATATGGTGAAAAGTATGGCATCGGGCAATGGCCGCATGGCGGTGGTGATGCCTCAAGGTGTATTGTTTCGAGGCAATGAAGAGGGACGCATACGTGAAAAGTTGGTAAAGAGTGACCTGGTTGAAGCCGTAGTAACCTTGGGTGATAAACTCTTCTATGGTACAGGCCTTTCTCCCTGTTTCTTGATATTAAGACGCTTGAAACCAGCTGCACATAGTGCGCGAGTACTGATGATTGATGGCACAAAGATTCTCACCGTAAAGCGTGCACAGAATATACTTTCTCCTGAAAATGTAGACCGCCTTTACGAACTTTATATCAACTACGAAGATGTAGAAGACTTCTCGAAAGTGGTCACTCTCGATGATATTGAAGCTAAGGATTATGACCTTTCACCTAATAAATATGTGGAATATCACAAAGAGGAAATCCGTCCATATGCAGAAGTTCTTGCTGAATTCAAGGCAGCATACGAGGAGGTAGTGAGATGTGAAGAAGTATTTAGAAAATTGTTAAACTTATAACCCTATGGAACAACCTGTAAAATATTATAGAAATCCCGATGAGCCTATTTCATTGGAAGACTTGAAATCGTTCCTATGGGGAGCAGCCACTCGTCTTCGTGGTCAGATTGATGCAGCTGGTTATAAGGAATACATTTTCCCTTTGCTATTCTTCAAACGAATTTCTGATGTGTACGACGAGCAATTTGAAGGCTATGTTTGCGAAGGAGGTATAGAGTATGCCAATGCCCAAGCTCAAGAATTGGTGATTCGTATCCCTGATGGTGCACATTGGCGTGATGTACGTGAGTGTACAGAGAATGTTGGTCAGCGATTAGTAGAGGCTTTTATCGCTATTGAGCAAGCCAATCCAGGCGAGCATGCTGATGGTCGTGTGATTGGAGGTTTGGAGGGTATCTTCGGACCTAAAGACGGCTGGACAAACAAGGCTAAGATGCCCGATCATATCATCACATCATTGATCGAAGATTTTTCACGTTACAATTTGTCTCTCAAAGCGTGTCCTGCGGATGAGATGGGACAGGCATACGAGTATCTTGTAGGTAAGTTTGCCGACGATGCTGGTAATACAGCACAGGAGTTCTATACCAACCGAACTGTTGTGGACCTTATGGCCGAGATACTTCAGCCCCGTCCCGACGAGAGCATCTACGACCCTACCTGCGGCTCGGGTGGTATGCTTGTAAAATGTCTTGATTTTCTACGCAAGAAAGGAGAGCCTTGGCAGGGAGTAAAGGTGTTCGGTCAGGAAATCAATGCGCTCACTAGTGCCATTGCCAGAATGAATCTGTATCTTAACGGCGTGGAAGATTTTTCTATTGCTAAAGGTGATACTTTGGAAACACCAATGTTCTTTGATGGGTCAAAAATTCGTTCATTTGATATTGTTTTAGCAAATCCGCCTTATTCTATCAAACAATGGAATAGAGACGCGTTTATGAATGATAAATGGGGCAGAAATATGTGGGGAGCCCCCATTCAAGCGAGAGCTGACTATGCTTTTATCCAACACATAATCTCTTCTATGGATAAGGAAACAGGCAGAAGTGCCACCCTTCTTCCTCATGGAGTGCTTAATAGAGAAGAGGATAAAGAAATCAGAAAAAAGCATGTAGAGTCTGATACTATAGATGCTATTATCGGATTGGGTAGAAACTTGTTTTACAATTCTGGATTAGAGAGTTTTATCTTTATATGCAGTAATTGTAAGCCTAAAAACAGGAAAGGAAAAATTCTCTTCATCGAGGCTGAGAAGTGTACTCATAAGTCTGGAAAACAAGCATACCTTTTCCCTGAAGATATAAACCGAATCGTAGAAGCATACCGTTCAGATGAAGACATACCTGGTTTTTCAAAGCATGTATCCACAGAAGATGTTCTTTTGAATGAAGGTAATTTGAACATCAAGTCATATGTTAAGTCTATAGATAGTCAAGAGTCATTAACTCTTGAAGATTCTTTGGACAAGTATATAGAAAGTCAAAATATATTAAGTGATACTTTGAGTGAACTTTGTTTTGTAGATTCAGAGATGCCGAAATTATCATCCCCAAATTTGATGTATAAAGAATCAAATCATTGGGCACGAGTGAGACTTTCAGATGTGGCAGAAGAATATTCGGTTAGAATAGACAATCCTTCTCTATCGGAATATGATTTTTATATTGGATCTGATTGTATTGGACAATATGATTTTCGAATACACAAAAGGAGTGATGCAAGTACCATTACCTCCGCTCAAAAACTGTTCAAAGAAGGGGATTATTTGTTAGTTCGTCGAAGTTTGTATGGAAGCGATTTTAGAGAAAGAGCACCTCGAGCTGATTTTGATGGAGTATGCTCTGCTGACATCTTGACTATTCGAGAGAAAAAAGGTGTTATCGCTGATGGTTTCCTTATTTATGTGCTCTATCAAAAGAGCCTTTGGGATTTTATTGTTTCAAACTCCAATGGCGGCCTCACTCGTCGCATCAAGTGGAAGCAGTTAGCCGATTATGAATTTGACCTTCCTCCAATAGAGGAACAGCGTATTTTAGCAGATAAATTGTGGGCTGCATATAGACTTAAGGAATCGTATAAGAAACTTCTCACAGCTACCCAAGAAATGGTGAAATCGCAATTTATCGAGATGTATAAGGATTTACTTGTTAATGGCAAGATTGAAGATCTTGTGGATAGAAAAATCGCAAGCGTTAAGAAGTCTTATCATGATAGTGATGAAATCGAATATATTGACATATCATCAATTGATAACATCAGCAATACAATCGTTGAGACCACAAAGTATGAGGTATCAAATGCTCCTTCAAGAGCACAACAATGCGTAAAGAAAGGAGATATATTAGTGTCTACAGTTCGTCCTATCAATAGAAATATTGCAGTGGTTACTAGAGGCTTGCAGAATCTTGTTGCTTCAACAGGGTTTTGTGTTTTGCGACCTAAAGAGGAATATCGTGAATATTTACTCTCTATAGTAAAATCAGATGCATATACTGAACATATGTGTGATAAGGCAAGTGGAGGATTATATCCGGCAGTAAATAATGGTGATGTCTTTTCATATGGAATCCATATTCCGAATAAAGAGTTAGCGCAGAAGGTAAGTACAATTCACCACCAGGCCGATAAATCAGAATTTGAACTCCGTAAATCGATAGAGGCAATAGATCAGGTAATAAAGAGTTTGATAAATGATATAAAATAAGGAATTATGGCAAATCTACAGGTAAATCAGATAAGAAGACATCTTCAGGACAACTATGTACCATTTGTGGATACATCAGATATAATAGAAACTGGTGAGAATAAGGATGTTCATATATTGTCTAGAGCATATGCTGCATATTCAGTTGCGACACTTGGGAATTATGAGCCGCAAGATGTATGTGCATATATAACAGATGAATATAATGACAATGGCATTGACTTAATTTACATCGATACCATCTCCAAAAAAATATGGATTGTACAGTCTAAATTTTCTCAGAAAGGCAATAAAGGTGTAGAATGTGGTGATCTTCATAAGTTTATTCAAGGAACAGAAGATTTGTGTAATGGAGAGTATGATAAATTTGGAGAGAAAACAAAACGTCTTCAAGGTTTAATAGACCGAGCCTTATATGATGCACAGTATCGTTGGTATTTTGTGATTTCATATACAGGCAATAACTTGTCAAAAGAAAATTTAGACATCTTAATCCCATTCATTGATGAATTTAATGATTCTGGAGAAATTTTGTCATTGGTTGATTTTAACTTGTTGAAAGCTCATGAGATTCTCAGAAAGGGGTTAAACAACCCGATAGATTGTCAGTTTCATATCAAGAACTGGGGACAAATAGTTAACCCATATAAATCCATATACGGTATAGTTGATGCTACAGAGATAGCCCAATTATGGAGCGAGCATGGAATGAGCCTGTTCTCAAAAAATATAAGGCATTTTTTAGGTAATACAGATTCTAATAATGCTATGCTTGAGACACTTAATGGTTACCCTGATCTATTTAAGTATTTTAATAATGGTATTTCAATTTTATGTAAATCCTATAAAAAAACTGCTTTTGGAGGGGCTAATACGGATCTGGGAATTTTTGATTGTGAAAACATTCAAATAGTAAATGGAGCACAAACTGTTGGAACAATAGGTGAATTTTATAAAAATCCAATTGAAGGTTCCCCGAATGCGGAAGTGTTTGTTAAAATAATTTCACTGGAAGGAGCGCCGGAGGATTTTTCAACGAGACAGACTATAGCAAATAATACTCAAAATAAGGTAGAGAAAAAGGACTTTGTTTCGTTATGTCCAATACAGTTAAAATTAAAAGAAGAATTGCGGTTAGATGGCATTAATTATCATTTGAAAAGAGGAGTAGATACACCTTCATCGGATGATTTTAATTATTCTTTTGACGAGGCAGCTGTAGCTCTTGCTGCAAGTCAAACAGAAGTTAATCTTTCTGTTCAGGCAAAACGCGAAGTTGGTAAATTATGGGAATCGTTGACCGCTTCACCATACACGGAATTATTTAATGTAGAGTTAACTCCTGTAAGACTAAAACATATTCTAAAAATAAATCGAGCCGTAAAAAACGAATTGGATTCATTATATAAGATTCATACAGAAGCAAGAAATAAGCGCATACTTATACTTGGAAATATTTTTATTACTCATCTTGTAATGCAAGAAATTGAACGCGCTACGCTTGAAAATAAATCTCTCAAGATTGATGATTATATAAATGATAATATAATTCCACTTGTAGAGAAATATGCTGACGCAACAATTGCTACGGTAAACGAGAATTATCAGAATTCGAATATACCACAGCTATTCAGAAACTTTACAAAATGTAGGGATATAAAAACAAAAGTTATTACTTCTTTATCTAAATAAGAAATAGTATCATACACAAACTTTGATAAATAACCAATAATAGGAGAATATGATATCAAAAGAAGAAGTACGTGAGCTGTTGAAGAGCACAGAGACATATAGAATAGAGCGTACCACATCTACTGGTGATATGGACAAGTTTCAAGAGGCTATATGTGCCTTCTCAAACGATTTACCCAATTCAAAAAAGAATGGGTATCTGATTCTTGGTGCATACGATAATGGAACTTTATCGGGACTGAAAGTTGATGATGATTTGCTAAAAAAGATTTCAGCCATACGTTCAAATGGCAATATTTTACCTCTTCCTATTATGTCGGTTGAAAGATTTGAATATGAGGATGGAGATTTGCTCGTTGCAGAGGTCTCTCCTTCTTTGGTCCCTCCTGTACGATATCGAGGTAGGACATTTATTCGCATTGGTCCTCGCAGAGATATAGCCTCCGAGAGTGAGGAACGCATACTCTATGAACGCCGCACATCGTATATGGCAACATTTGATGCCACTCCCTGCTTTGGTGCAACCATAAAGGATATTGATACAGACTTTATCAGGAGGGAGTACCTGCCTCAGATTATTGATAACGAAGTATTGGCTAATGATACTCGTGATATTAAGGAACAATTGGCGGCAATCCATTTGTATGACCTCACGCATGAATGTCCTACGAATGCAGCAATGATTCTTTTTGGTAAAGACCCTCAGTATTATATGCATGGGTGCTATGTACAATATGTTCATTTTGCTGGAAAAGACCGAGGTAGCGAAATAGTCAATGAACGACAGATAAAAGGTAGCCTTTGCAAGATGTTGCCACAATTGGAGAACTTTGTACGGGATGCGGTGGTTACTTCTCGTCCTATGCCTATTAGCATGTTGCGTGAGAAGAATGTGTTGAACTACCCAGATTTAGCTCTGAGAGAGTTATTGATGAATGCATGTATGCATAGGGATTATCAGTCTAATATGCCAATACGACTATATCAATATGAAGATCGTATTGAGATTCTTAATGCTGGTGGATTGTATGGTGAGGCTCGTCCAGAGAACTTTCCAACGGTAAATGATTATCGTAATCCTATTGTTGCAGAGGCCATGCGTGGATTGAAGTACGTTAACATGTTCAATCGTGGAATTCAACGTGTAAAGAACTTGTTGCAAGAGAATGGTAATCCTGAACCCGTGTTCAATGTGGATAAGATTACTGCTTTTGAGGTTATAGTGAGGCCTTCTTTATCACTTAACTTGGTCACTGATGAAGGAAAAGTGACTAAGTCAGTGACTAAGTTAAATGACACGCTTAATGATATAATAGATTTCTGTTCTACTCCTCGAAGTATGGCCGAAATCATGGAGCGTCTTGGACTTAAACATAGATATAATGTGAAACATCGCTATATAGACCCACTCATAGAGGGTGGTTTTTTGGTTATGACTATTCCTGAGAAGCCTAATAGCCGAGACCAAAAATACAAACGAGCATTGACTTAGTCACTTTACTTGGTCACTCTTGAGTGACTAAGTTGATATTATTGTAGTGTATGAATAATTAGGTCGCGCGTTAATTGACTAACTTTATAATATAGTAAGATTATGGTTAAGAACTTGATTAACGAAATAGAACAGGCTATGCTCGGTTCATTGAACAATGAGCAGTTGGCCCAGTTGCGGAAGGTGCTTGATTACACCTTTCGTAATATTGTCGTGACTGAAAAAGATGCTGTCAATGCAGAAAGTAATAATCAGATTTTGGTTAACAACTTTATCTCAGCAAAAAAAGTTGAAGGATGTTCTCCTAATTCAATCGCCTATTATCGTAGCACTATAAATAATGCTTTGATTAAGTTGAATAAAGAGGTTGTTCATATAACTACTGATGATTTACGACATTACTTAAATACATATCAAAGCGAAAGTGGCGCGAGCAAAGTAACGGTAGATAATATCCGACGAATACTATCTAGTTTCTTTTCTTGGTTAGAAGAAGAAAACTATATAGTAAAGAGTCCTGTACGAAGAATCCATAAAGTAAAGGTGGGTAAAACCGTAAAGGAAACATATACTGATGAATCTCTTGAATTGATGAGAGACCATTGCTCAAATCCGCGTGATTTGGCATTGATAGATCTTTTGGCATCAACAGGAATGCGTGTTGGAGAATTGGTTAAGCTCAATCGCTCGGATATAGATTACAATAACAGGGAGTGTATTGTTACTGGCAAAGGGGATAAGCAACGTAAGGTATATTTTGATGCTCGTACTAAGATTCATTTGCAGAAATACATAAACAGCCGTGCAGACGGCAATGAAGCGTTGTTTGTCTCACTCCTGGCTCCTTATGAAAGATTGCAGATTAGCGGGGTGGAGATTAGACTGCGACAGATGGGGAAAGATTTGAATATACCCAAGGTGCATCCACATAAATTTCGCAGAACATTGGCAACAATGGCTATTGACAAGGGCATGCCTATAGAGCAAGTCCAGCACTTACTCGGTCATCAGAGTCTCGATACGACATTGCAATATGCAATGGTGAATCAGAATAATGTTAAATTGTCTCATCATAAATTCATTGGTTAGTATGTCGCAATTTATCGAGATGTTTTATAATGGAAAATACACTGTAGATAAACTTCGGGAACACATAGATGTGATTCGTGGTGTATCATATAAACCATCGGATGTATATGAAACACATAATGAAAACACATCGATTGTGCTTCGATCAAATAATATTGAAGGCGGACAGATTAATTTTGACGATTTGGTATATGTTTCCACTGAAAGAGTTTCAGAGTTACAGCTGTTGAGAGTTGGAGATATCGTTATGTGTGGCTCTAATGGTAGCAAAAAACTAGTCGGTAAAGCCGCTATGCTACAAGAAACACCAACGATTCGCACTTCATTTGGCGCATTTTGTCTGGGTATTAGATGTAAGCTAACACTTGTACCGGAATATTTAGCGACATATTTTCAAACATCATTGTATAGAGATGAAATAGAGCAACTTGGTTCTGGTTCAAATATATTAAATATAAAACCAGATCATATTTACGACCTTGAGGTTCCAATTCCTTTATACGACGAACAAATGGCATTTGTATCAATAGTTAGACAGGCCGATAAATCAGAATTTGTAGGGTTCAAATCGCAATTTATCGAGATGTTCAATGATAGTCCTTTAGTTCGTTTAGAAGATCATATTGAGACCCAGTCTGGCGGAACTCCAAACACGAAAAAAAGTGAATATTATGATGGGGGTACTATACCTTGGCTTTCAAGTGGAGAGGTGAATCAGGGTTATATTTCTTCAACTGAGAAATACATAACTGAGGAGGGACTTGAAAATTCTGCAGCAAAGTGGGTCCCGAAAAACAGTGTGGTAATAGCGATGTATGGTGCTACAGCCGGTAAAGTCGGATTTATAACTATTCCTCTCACAACAAACCAAGCTGTTTGCGCTCTATTGCCAAATGATGCTTTTAATCCATTGTATTTATATTATGCAGTATCATCCCAAAAGAACTGGATGATTGCCCAATGCAGAGGAGCTGCACAGCCAAATATATCACAAGGCATTATACGTTCAATGGAGATACCTATGCCAAGTTTAAGTGAACAGATGCAATTTGTAAATATCATCAAACAAGCCGATAAATCAGAATATTACAATTAGAAATAAAAATATAATAACATATGGCATACTTTAACGAAGAAAATACGGTTGAGCAAATGCTCATTAATGCAGCAGGTCAATGCGGTTGGATATATGTAGAACCGCAATTTGTACCAAGACTTCAAGATGAAGTTCTTGTCGTGGAATGGCTCATGGAGGCTCTGTTGGCATTGAATCCTATTACTCCAGAACAAGCAGAACAGGTTATATATAAACTTCGAGCTTGTATTACAAGTGGCGGAGCTTCTGATGAACTAATCACAGCGAATGATAAATTCCGTAAGTTGCTGTTTGAAGAGAACTCATACCCATTCGGTGATAATGGCGATAATATCAACATTCGTTTCTTTGCAGCCAAGGATGATGAATATAAGAATCGTTGCATAGTGACTAATCAGTGGGAGTATCCTAGAAAGAGTAAGGAAGGTGGCAAGCGTTTAGACCTCGTATATGTCATCAATGGTATACCTATGGTTGTCGGTGAAGCAAAGACTCCTGTTAAGGCGTCTGTAACATGGGCTGATGGTGCTACTGATATTATGCATTACCAGAAGAGTATCCCTGAAATGTTTGTTCCGAATATTTTAACATTTGCGAGCGAGGGCAGAGAGTTACAATATGCTGGTATCGGTTGCCCTATTGATAAATGGGGACCTTGGTTTGCTGATGAAGATCGTAAGCATGGTACATTGGAAGATGTGGAGCATAACTATGTATCATTGATGACTCCTGAGAGGTTGTTGGATATATATCGTTTCTATTCTGTTTTTACAGGAACCTCTGGAGGTAGAAAGATAAAAATAGTATGTCGTTACCAACAATATTTGGGTGGTGAGGCTATTGTTCAACGTGTTCTCTCTACATATACAAAGGGGGCTGGTCCTCGCAAAGGTTTGATATGGCATTTTCAGGGTTCTGGAAAGTCGTGGTTGATGGTGTTTGCAGCTCAAAAACTTCGTCGTCAAGAAGTACTAAAAGCGCCAACTGTTGTGATTGTGGACGATAGAATAGATTTGGAAGACCAGATTACCGGAGATTTCACTCGTGCAGAAATACCTAACATTGACAGCATATCATCCAAACAAGAGCTTGAGGAAAAAATCCATCAAAGAAAGATTTTGATTACTACAATCTTTAAGTTTGGTGATTTGAATGATGGTGAGGTTATTGATGAACGCGACAATATCATCCTATTGATGGACGAAGCTCATAGAACGCAAGAAGGAGATTTAGGTAAAAAGATGCGTACAGCATTACCAAATGCATTCTTTTTTGGTTTGACAGGTACGCCTATTAACCGTAATGACCACAATACATTTGCATGTTTTGGAGCCGAGGAGGATAAATATGGATACATATCAAAATATACATTCCAAAATTCTGTAGCTGATGGAGCTACTCTTGAGCTTAATTTCAAGACCGTTCCAGTTGAGATGCATTTGGATGATGTGAAGTTGCAAAAAGAGTTTGACGAACTGACCGATCAAATTAGTGAAGAGGATAAGAATGAGCTGGTAAGACGAACAAGCGTGGATGCATTCTTTACCGCTGAAAAAAGAATCAATGATGTTTGTAAGTATATCGTTTCTCATTTCAGAGAGTATGTAGAACCAACAGGCATGAAGGCTCAGGTAGTGGTTTATAATAGAGAATGTTGTATCAAATATAAAAAAGCTTTAGATGCCCTTCTTGGGACCGATGACCAAACAACTATCGTAATGCATACCGCGGGGGATAAAGCGGATGAATACAAAGCATACAAACGAAGCCGCGATGAAGAAAAGAAATTGCTCGACCAATTCAGAGACCCTCTCTCTCCGCTAAAGTTTGTCATCGTAACAAGTAAGCTACTCACTGGGTTTGATGCGCCAATTCTTCAGTGCATGTACTTGGATAAGCCGATGAAGAATCATACTTTGTTGCAAGCAATTTGCAGAACCAATCGTACATACAATGAGAATAAGAAATGTGGATTGATTGTCGATTTTGTTGGTGTGTTTGAGGACGTTGCCAAGAGTCTTGCTTTTGATGAAGAGACTGTTAAGACGATCGTTCAGAATATAGATGAGATTAAAAGTCTTATTCCTACATTCATGCAACAATGTATTGAATTCTTCCCTGGTGTGGACAGGACTATTGGAGGTTGGGAAGGATTAACTGCAGCTCAACAATGTCTAAAGGATGATGGGGTAAAAACAAATTTCGGTCGCCAATTTGCACGTTTGAATAAAGCATGGGAAATTATCTCACCTGATACATACTTGGCAGAATACCAAAGTGACTATACTTGGTTGGCACAGGTGTATCAAAGTGTACGTCCTGTAAGCGGTGGTAACCTCATTTGGACATTACTTGGAGCAAAGACCATTGAGATTATTCATAGAAACATTGAAACTATTGATATTGGTACTCCATTAGAAGATCTTGTGGTTGATGCAGATGTGATAGATGCTGTTCTTGAAGATGAAAAAGCTCGTGAAAAGAAAATTGTTGAAATAGAAAAAATGCTACGCTTGAGATTAGGAGAACATAAGGGTGACCCTAACTTTAAGAAGTTTGCCGAAAAGTTGGATGAGCTACGCGAAAGAATGGCTCAGAATTTAATAAGTAGCATTGATTTCTTGAAACAGCTGCTTGCATTAGCTAAGGATTTACTCGAAGAGGAGAAGAAAAAAGAAGAGCCACAAGATAAACGTGCTCAAGCACGTGCAGCATTGACCGATCTCTTCCAAAGTATCAAAACAGAAGAGACTCCTATTATCGTTGAGCAGGTTGTGAACGACATCGATAATGAGGTGGTTAACATTGTTCGTCAGTTTAATGATGCATTCCAAAGCGTAACGGCCCGTAGGGAGATAAAGAAGAAACTCCGTTCTATCCTTTGGGTTAAGTATCAAATAAAAGACAATGATGTGTTTGAACGAGCGTATCAATATATTGAGATGTATTATTAATTATATAATGAGTAACCTATATGTCTATTGTTAAGTCCTATTCATTCCCAGATGGGGAAATCAGAGGTGACATGTATTATATTAAACATGGTACAAATAATTTTACAGTTATAGATTGCTATCTAAAAGATGGTAATGATAAAAATGCTCGTAAAGAAGAAATTGTTGCTGAAATAAAAAATGAGTCGTCTGGTCGAACATGTCGTTTCATATCAACGCATCCAGATAACGACCACATTGCTGGTATCGATTACTTAGATGACAACTGGGAAATTCTAAATTTCTATGCAGTTGAAAATAGTAGACCTACAGACAGAAATGATAGTAGTTTATCGCGTTATCATTGGTTACTGACTAATAAAAATTACCCTATTAAGCGCGGCATAAAACGTGCATGGCTTAATGACTCTAATAATGAAAATAATAGTTCAGGTATAAATTTTTTATGGCCAGATGTAAATAACGAGAAGTTTAAAAGTGCTCTTAAGTTTGTCTCTAATGGCGAGAAAATAAATAATATCTGTCCAATTTTTACATATAGTATTAATAATGGCGCAACATATATGTGGATGGGTGACTTGGAAACAGATATGCAACAAGCTTACTATGAGGAATATAAAAATAGTATTCCTCAAGTTGATATATTATTTCAACCTCATCATGGTCGTAAGAGTGGAAGTATCCCTCATGATTTATTAAAGGCACTAAACCCTAAATTAATAATTATAGGTAATGCCCCATCAGAGCATATTGACTATGGTAATTCTAGACAAACAATCACTCAAAATACGGCAGGAGATATTTATTTTGAAAATGATGGTAACGAGGTACATATTTATACTAAAAATAAAATAGATAATAAACCTACTTGTCTCAAAACCAAACAAGGGAAACAAAATATTACAAAGATTGTATATGGAAGAACTATTATTGAGTGGTATTATACAGGCACATTAATTATTTAATATAGTATCATGTATATAAAATACTACGATTTACTTCCAACAAATTCAACGCTCATAGCTATAAAGGCCGTAATATGGTTAATCACATATTTTAATTCAATAAATAATGAATAAGTACGAAAAAGAAGCAAGAGTCTATCCTGCTATTGTGGGAATGATAATACCGTCAATCCTGACTACATTGTATATTTCAACATTTATGCCAGATGCCATTTGTGTATGGGACTCTATAATCGAAAAAATAGAGGTGTTTATTCCCGTGGCGTTGTTTTATAGTGCATTGGCTTATTGGATTCGTCAACTTTTTATTGATGCATCTAAAATTTTATTTCAGTTTCCTATGTTTAAGGAAGACGAAACTGAGATGCCAACAACAAAGCTTCTTCTCTGGACAAGTGACAAGAGAAAGTCTGAAGTTGAGATAAGACAGATTGCGAGGAAGATTTTTGAAGATTTCGGTATTAAACTATTGACCAAGGAAGAAGAAATTGCTAATCTTCCTGAGGCAAAACGAACTATTGTTGATGCCGTTGGAAAGATTAGGGAGGTTACTCGCAAAAATGAGAATCTACAGCAATACAATCGGAAATACGGTTTTTGCCGTAATTACCTCGGAGCTTGCGTATATGCTATAGGTGCTATTGTCATAGCACTTATTTCAAATGTTATCTTAGGTATGCCATATACCAAGATATTGTTGATAAGTTTGATTATTCAGGTATTGTTAGGTATTATAGACTATGTCTCATACAAATATAAAGGCTATGATTATGCTAGAGCAATGTACAATGCATATATGACAGGAGCAGAATACAATAGGGAATAAATATATTGTTATAAAGTACGATTATTCGATACTCCCAACTGGTTAGCCCAACTGGTTAGTATTGCCAACCAGTTGGGGTATTTCATTTTTACTTCTTCTGCAACTTCTCTATCCATATCGGTGTATATATTGCGATTACAATTCCTAAACCAGCTATACCTATGGCCATTCCTAAACATTTCCAAATTAGGGGTGATTGCAGGAATTCTATGTTTAGGAAAAGCACACAAAGAAAAAAGGAAAATAGAGCCAACAGGCATACCAACGCAATATAGAAGGTGGTCGTTGATATTACGATATGGTCGTCTATATCTCTTATTCTCTTTTCTGTCTCTTTGCACTTAGAATCAATGCGTTCTATAAGTCGGTTTGTTGCCAAGGTTAAATTTTGAGCAGCGTCAGCTTGCCCCTGCTTAATGGCTTGTTCTTTTGCATGGTCGCTGACCAAAGGAACTGTCTCAAGGAAATTCTTCAGAGTACGCCTAAGTTGTATCACAGTGTGGTTCAATGAGGACAAGTCTTTCAGATTATAGACAATATTGTCAAGCAGTTGCACAATATCAGAAGTACTTTCTGGTTCCCGATATTCTTGATTTGTACGAGCTTTGGCACACTCAATCTCTGCCGAAAAATCAAATTTCTTCTTCATAAGCTATCGTTTGAATCCGGTTTTAGGTTTCTTTCCCAATGAGCGACTGGCGGCAAGTGCGCATTTGCGTGCCCACTTCAAGTCGTCATCGTCTTTATCTCTCCATGGTAGGTCACTTTGTGAACCACCACCGCCACTGCCAACATTTACATCCTGAGCAGCAAGCAAGCCGACAAAAATAGAAACGGCCATATCAGTAAGTTCTTGGGCATTGCTGATAAATCGGTAGTCGAATTCATCGTCAAACATCGTAAGTACTTTTTCGGGGATATAGAATTTCTGTTCATGTCCATTAGTGGTGAGGCGATAAGGAACTGTTCCATGTTCATATTGAGTGTAGCCAACACTGGGTCTCGTTACAGATTTAGACTCGCGCATTCTTTGTGGCTGATTGCTTTCGGAATGTTCTTTCAACCAGGTCTGATAGAGCTTAGAGGCCATTAGGTTTCTACCTACACCCAATTCGGATGCCTTGTATCTGGCATTCCCTTTTTGAAGGATATAACCACGGAGAATGTTTTTACTATCTCTGCGTTCAAGGACAGAATATCCTTTTCGGATGAGAGCTGCTTTGTAATCCATCCACGACCATGAGGACATGCCTCGGATAATCTCCATGCAGTCATTGTTCACTTGATGAATGTTGTTGTTCCTTACCTGTGCTGCCGTTATCCAGCCTCTGCGCAAGGCTACCAGTTCGGCTGCACGCTGTGCCCTAAGGTGGATATGGTGATCGTTATTGATGTTCCCATCTTCATCCACTCGACATATAGCGCCATGTAAATGTGGTACTCCTCCATTGGATTCGGTATGTAGCCACACTGTATGTTTACTATTCATCAAGTGTGTTTGATTGGATATGATTTTGCCGTTCTTGTCCTGAATCTTTTGCTTGTCAAACTCGGCAAGAAACTCTAACCAAAGGTCTTTCCAATCGGCAGAAGTGAAGTATTTGGTATGCTCGGCTGACGGACTCAACTCTATGCGGATGACCGAATTCTTCATATTCTTGAACTCGGAGAGTGTAAACAACATGGAGTTCCATATTCCCATTGCATCAAGATGAGAGGGAAGCAGATTGTCCATAATGCGATGAATCTTTTCGGGATGTTTTTTATTGTGTGATTCACCGGTGATGTAACGGATGCCGTTTATCCCGTGTGAAATTGCTTTGGCCTTTGCGATCATAAGTCTTCGGTTTTGGTGTTGGACGGAACATTGTTAGGCACTCTCACGCTTTCGAGGAACTGGCAAACAGCTTCAGCTACATCTCCAAGTTTTTGAAGCCAACCGACCATGAAAGGTATCTGGTTGAACATGGCCAAGCGTTGCTTATTGTTCATTCCATGCAAGGCGGATACGTAATTCACCAAATCTGCTCGACAGTTATCCAGGTTCTGTAAGAGGAGAGACTCTTCTTTGGTGAGTCTGGCTTTTGGCTTGTAGTTGTATGCTCTGGCCAAAAGATAATCACTCACGGTCATACCACATTGATTGGCAAAAGCATGGATTTCCTCTTTCTGTTGTGGGGTGACTTTAGCCCCAACGAATACGCTTCTCTTCGTGATGGGAGAGGAGTTCTTTTGATTTGTATGATTAGTCATAGGAATATCAATATAAAAGTAAATGGGGTGCGAGCTTGCGAGTAGCGTACCAGCTGTGTAACAGAGCTGGCGAGAGAGCCAAAGTGGAATCTCAACGTAAGTGAGGTTATACCTTGGCATATCTCGCAACAGATACTTGTTGTGCTCTGCTCAGCAAGCTATAGGATTATACAAAATGTAAAGTTTTGCTTTATTCCTATATCTACGCCCCTTGAATAAAGTAAAGTGATTTAATAGTGGTAGTCGGACATGAAATGATAACCCTTCTTCTCTTTCACAACCATCCGTTTATTGGTGAGAAATTTTAGCACGGCTACCGATTTGTTATAACTGAGTTTATAACCAGCATTGGCATAGGCAGTCTGTAATGTCTGCCGTACATTGTCATAACCCTCAATATCGCCATTGGCAAAAGTTGTTTCCAAAACTTGGCGATGTACCATTTCGGGGATGTCTCGATATGGATCAAATTCCTCCTTTTTGGGACGGCCGACTCTCTTCTCTTTTGGCGAATAGCATTCTACAAGTTCAGGCAAGGCTTCGTCGTTGATGCGAAAAGCGAATGGTTCAAACTCCTTGTCGCGGATATGGATGGCTTCCACAACGCTCACAGATTTGTCGTCTTTGTCCACCTCAATTTGCATAATGGTCTCAGCCTTATTGTTCAGTTCAGTTCCGATGTGGCCACGAGCATGCTCATCATTCTTGTTCTGATGAAGAATGGTGTGAATATGGATCTGATAGTCATCAGTCCATTGCATTAGTTTGGAGATGATCTTTGTGGCTTCACTTGGAGAATTGATGTCGTAGACAAAATCACGGATGCCATCAATGATGACCAACCCGATATTGGGTATTATATTCAAAGCATACTCCACAATAGCCAATCGTTCTTCTGGAGTATATTTGCGAAGTGCTAATATCTTCAGGTTTTTGGGCTCAATGTCTATTGGCAAATTAGCCAAGCGTACAATTCGCTTCAGTACCTTTTGACAATGGTGGCGTCCTTGCTCGGTGTCAATGTAAAGGATGTTGCGTTTGTCCGATGGGAAATCGGAATTGTAACGGAGCACTTCATCGTTCGATAAGGCAGAAGCAACTATGGCAGAGACATTGAATGTCTTTTTACTCTTTGCCTTACCGATGGATGCACTGAAATTGCCTAGTGTGCCGACAACAGCCTCCCCAACTCTCAAGACTTCGGGTGAACAGGTGTACTGATCGGCCATGTGAATAGTGGATTCCTCAATGCAGGCTGCCAACTCATCGGGCAGCATCTTACGGATGTTTTCTTTGTATTCCATAATGCTACCACTTTAAGGGTTTTGCCTTGCGACGGAACGATGCCGAAAGTTTCTCATTCTCTTCCTCGGCAGTCAATGGGACAGGATTCTTACGAGAGAGTTCCAGCCACTTGTCGAGTTCATCCCGATAGATCAAAAGATGCTTGCCTTGCTTGATTGCCGGTAGTCCATCATTCTTCACCTTGTAATAGAAGGTGGATAGAGGCATTTTAAGGTATTCACATGCTTCCTGTACGCTCATGAGTACATGTGTGTTTTCCTTTACCTCATTACGATTTTTGATGCTCTCTTTGAGCGTCGTTTCCAGACTTGCGATTTTCTCGCACAACTCACCTACAACAGTTGGTAGGTCGTTAAATGTAAATTCTTTTGTCACCATATTATTTAACTTTTAGGTTTAACATGGTGCAAATGAATATAATGAATAATCGCAGAAATAGTGCAGACTGGAATAATTATCTTGCTGAACAAGTAAATTGTTACTAAGCAGCTATAGTCTTCTTCATTGAGTTGAATTTGTAGTCACCCTTGGCTGGTCTATCAATTGGAATTGATGCCGGAATAACATCACGGAGATTCCTTTCAAGATACTCAACAGTTGCATCACGAAGTTCAAATGGAAATGAAGCCTTAATAAAAATGGCACGTTCTCTATTTGAAATTCCTAATCTTTCGCCAATGTTCCATGCCAAATGGCGTAAATCGGGCGACCTTAATGGATTGTTTAAATCAGAGCGAATACTTTTATAAGAACTTGTATGACCTATTGCCATACAGTTGATATTCTCCAATAAAATCAAAACATCCTCTTTCTTTAGATATGGTGCTACTGTGTAGGTAACATATTCACGTATAGCTTCCATGATGAGTACTTTGCGTTTGATGTTTTCCTTTTCGATTTTCTCCTGTAGCATCGCATACTTATCGAGATAGGAATAGCTATGCTCAATTATTTCATCCGTACCGTTTTTGGTGTCATTTTTGGTGTCATTCAGGATTTCTTGTCCACCTTTCAAGGTTTCTTGTCCACTTTTCTTGTCCACTTTCGGGATTTCTTGTCCACTTTTCAATGTTTCTTGTCCACCAACTTCATTCTCTTGAGTATCATTATTTGCTTTTTGGGGTTCACTTTGGGGTTCACTTTGGGGTTCATTTTGGGGTTCATTTATTGTAGAGGAAACAGAGATGAATTCTTTTTGCATGCTAAAAGATAAAAGATTAGAGTTCTCCATCATAATATGGTAGAATAATCTTTTTGTACATGCAAAAGACACAGTTATTACAACAAAGCCTAGTATTATAGGTGTTGTATATTCCATTAAATTTATATGGAATTTATAGAGTAAAAAACTTCCAATTAAAGCATAGGAGATTACGCCTGCTCCGATTACATCACTTGCTTTTTTTGCTCGAATTTGAATATAATTTGCCATAGTCTGTTGATATTTAATGTTGTTATTTATCACAAAATTATTTACTGTTTATCAATGGTGATAATTAACTGTAATAAATCGTTCGAATTTTAACAAAAAATAGCCCAAAGTATGAAATGGTACTCTAAAATGGTACTCTGAATCATACTTAGGGCATTTTAATCGTAGATTTATGACCTTTATTCCTTTCTAGTCAATGATATTTTGTTACTTGCTTCACGTTTGTTACTATCCACAGGTTTCATATATCTCTGGGTAGTTGTAATACTTTTGTGTGCCATCATACTTTGTATAGTACGGATGTCTGTTCCAGCTGCACCTTGAAGGGTAGCAAATGTTCTGCGGTAGGAGTGAAAGGTTATGTGCTTGGTAATACCAGCCGAACGAATCCATTCTTTCATTGGCTGTTGAACCCAACTTCTTTTCAAACCCTCAAATACTCTGCCTTTCTTCTTTGGGGAATAGCCAATAAGTTCCAAGGCTTCATCGCTGATAGGAATGATGTCTTCGGTCTTTGTCTTTTCACAAATGGTATGTACGCATTTCCCACCAGCTGCAAAATCAACAATCTCTTCCCAACGAAGCGAAAGGATGTCACCAAGACGCAAACTGGTCAGACATGAAAATAGTGATGCGTTCTTTAGTACGGGCTTTTTGCATGGAGTCTCCGCCAGAGCAAACAATTCTTCTACACTCAGATAGTCTTTGATTACATCTTCGGTTTCAATTTTATCTAGATAATCATTGACATTGGTCTTGATCATTCTACTGCGATATAGAATCTTCAAGAAACCTCTGAATGTTGACCAATAACCCGAAGCGGAGTTCTTTGTAACCTTTCTGTCGGGATGTCTAAGTTGTTTTGCGGATAGCAAGTATTCTCGGAATTTGTTGCAGAAGTCTACATCAATGTCTTCGAAGGTGCATTTACCATGGGCAAAATTATTGAAGTGCTGATACACAAATCCCCATTTCTGATCATGCTTTCCAAGTTGACTTCGATAATATTCCAAAAAATCGGCTTTGAATTTTCGCTTATCGAAGAAATCATAACGTTCGTTTACGATAGCTTCATAACGTCTGCAACGGATTGCTTCAGCCTTCTCATACATTGTGGTGTTGAAGTCACGTTCGCGTTGGTTCTTGGGATTGGCATATATATAAATGTTTAATCCCTCATGACGAATAGTCTTCATTGTTTCTTGTTCACGATAACCAGGATAATAATCCAAATAAAAGGAAATCATTCCATTCTTTAATGGACGCGTTCTAAGAGTTACAGTTTTACACTCTGCCATACTTAATAAATTTAAATTGTTAATAACTAGGGTTTTCTGTTTGTTTCTGTCGCAAAGGTGAATAATGAAAACATACAGAAATCATTCAGCATGAAATAATTTTATAATTTCTGTAGTCATTTGGAATTTCTGCTATTTTTTCACTCCCATTACGCGGTCAAAGTCCACTTTCAGGAACTTAACAAAGCGTCCTTTCTTCTCTCTCTTGATTTGGTGAAAGGAAAGAGTGTTGTAAACCGAGTCACGAGTCATATTGTATTTCTTCATTGCTTCTTGCACGGTGTAGTATGCTTCATCCTTTTCCTTCTCTGTCGATTTAGAAAGGTCGAAATGCAACTTGGAATACAATATTAGACCATGCTCTTTCTTTGATGGTATATTGTGACGATAGACTTGTGAACGTATTGCAATACGAGTCATGCCGTACTTCTCCTGAATTTCTTCTGGAGTGTACCATTCGGTTAGATCATTATCAACATTGTATTTTGCAAAAGCTGCATCAATATGTTTTTTGCTGTAATAGTTAAACTGACGGATTTTAACTTTTGGAATGTTGTGTTCACGAGTGTAAGTCCAAACCCATTTGGGAGCTACTTTGTACTTCTCAGCAATTTGTTCTGCTGTGTAGTATTCGGTAATTTCCAAATCCTCTTTGGGCATGATTCTCTCATAAGGTTTAGATTTTAGCATCAGTTCTATATCTGCTCTTCGGATAAAAGATTTCTTTCCGCTGATACGAGATGCGCGAAGTTTGTTCTCCTTGACAAGCTTATAAATGTACTGACGTGTTACACCCATAAGTGTTGCTACTTGTGCAAAAGAAAGGAAATCTTGTCCCTCTGCAGCTGACTTTGGTGTTAAAATCTCCTGCATCTTTTTCAGTTCACGTTTACGTTCTCTGATTCTTTCCTTGTATCCAAGACTTGAACATCGGTGGCTACAAAAACATGTTGTAGTCTTCTGTGCGACGAATGGTTTGCCGCACCATTGGCAAATTTTTCTTACTTTCATATTTTCCTATTTTTAATGCGATTATTTCGCTTTATTTCGCCTCTTTTTTGTCAATCCACGTAAACGACTGTCAACACATGTAAACAAGTGCGTCCCTGTGACATCGCGGAAAAACAAGTAAATGTTCCGCGGTAGAAATACGGTAGAAAAATATGGTGAAAAACGGGTTTTAACCCTAGCTGTCTGGAATATGGATAACAAAAAAGCCGCTGAAATTCAGCGACTTCCTTATAGTTGACTCTAATTAGTTACAGTTGTTTACAACAAATCATTTGCCGATGCAGAAATGTTCAAAAATATTCCCAAGTACCATATCGTTCGTAACTTCCCCCGCAATATCGCTTAGATGGAAAATACATTCGCGGATATCTTGTGAAACAAAATCTCCGGATAGATTTTCTGCTAGCCCTTGTTGGACCCGGTGGATGGCTTCCAAGGCATGGGTCAAAGCCTCGTAATGGCGTATATTCGTGACAATGACATCGTTTTGGGTAACTGTGGGCAGGTTAGCGGCAGAGATTAGCATTTGCTGAAGCTTGTCAAGGTTGGTACGCCCTTTGGCAGAGATGGAGATGCATTGCACATTAGTAGCGGCCACGGTGAAACTGGGGTTGGGGATGGTTGAGGCATCCTGCACCAGATCGGCCTTGTTGAATACGAGAATGAGCCGTTTCCCTTCGCAACGGGGAAGTATCTGGGCAGTTAGTTGTGGTATCCGTGAGACGGCGTTCGTGGCATCAACTATCCAGAGCACGATTTCCGCCTGCTCCAATTTCTGGAAGGTTCGCTCAATTCCTAGGTTCTCGATGGTGTCGTTCGTTTCGCGTATGCCTGCCGTATCAATAAATCGGAAAGTTATCCCACCAAGATTGACTGTGTCTTCTATCACATCGCGGGTTGTCCCGTGTATGTCGCTTACAATGGCTCGTTCCTCGTTTAGTAGTGCATTCAACAGGGTGGATTTACCAGCGTTCGTTTCGCCGATGATGGCTACGGGCACGCCGTTCTTGATGGCATTGCCTACACTGAAGGATTGTACTAAACGGGAAATTACCTGCTCTATGCCGTCTGCTAGGAGACATAGCTCGGAGCGGTCGGCAAATTCCAGTTCTTCGTGGTCGCTGAAGTCCAGCTCCAGTTCTATGAGTGATGTGAAGTGCAGCAATTGGTCGCGTAGTGAGGCCAGCTCTTTACTGAACCCACCGCGCATTTGGCTCATGGCGAGGCGGTGAGTGGCGGCAGAGGTGGAGGCGATGAGGTCGGCCACGGCTTCGGCCTGGCTTAGGTCCATTTTGCCGCCCAAGAAGGCCCGTTGCGTGTACTCACCGGGAGCTGCCAGGCGGCAACCATTACCGATGAGCAGTTGCAACACCTTCTGAAGAATATAGCTCGAACCGTGGCACATGATTTCCGTGCTATCCTCGCCCGTGTACGAGTGGGGGGCACGGAATAAGCTTACAAGTACTTCGTCTATGATGTTTTCTTCTTCATGGATATGACCGAAGGTAAGTGTGTATGGCTTGGCATCCTTCAGCTTCTTCCCCTTCCGGGCAGGGGTAAATATGCGGGATGTTATCTCTATGGCATCCGGTCCGGAGACACGGATGCATCCTATGGCTCCCCCTTGGGCGGTGGCTATGGCACAAATGGTATCTTGGTTCATTTTATCCGGCTTATTTTTATTCAGCAAAGATAATGGTTTCTTTACAAAAAAGAGAGATGGTGATTCAACTTATGGGCTTTTATCGTAACTTTGTGCAAATCGATAATGGATAGATGCTTATAAAGCCTAATCCGCCTCTGTGCCCATTGTGGGTATAGCAGGACATTGCTACACTATACAGACCAGCAACGGGCACGTCAAGCAGGATGTGATGAAGTCATTACTAAACCCTACTCCTAGGATTGGCTGAAGGAAAGGGAGGAGCATTTCTTGAAGGATACTTAGATACGGTCGAGTACTGTTTTGATAAGAGTATCTATCGTATTCTTGTATCCCGTGTTAGCTTCTTTTATCAGGCGGTTGGCAATGACCATGCATACCGTCATGGCCTTGTGCCCCATCAGACGGCTCAAGCCTGCCAGGGCAGAACTTTCCATCTCGAAGTTGGTGATACGGTAGCCGTTGTATTCAAATTTTTCAATCTTCTCATTCTGATGTGGGTCGGCAAGCGGCACGCGTAACTCGCGTCCTTGAGGTCCGAAGAAGCCCCCGGCGGCAATCGTTACGCCACGTACCATGTCGTTTTGTGCGATGCGGTCTATCAGTTCAGTGCTTGCGTCAATGACGTAGGGGGCAGGGGCACACATGTTGCCGGACCATCCCATATGGTTGAGGAAGGCACGCTCCATGGGCAGGTCGCACACGGAGTTGCGTCCGGCATAGAAGTTGAGCAGCCCATCGAAACCAATGGACTTTTCAGAACATACGAATGTGCCTACCGGAGTGTAGGGTTGCAAGCCGCCGCAGGTGCCGATACGTACCAGCTCAAGGCTACGCAGACGGGGCTTTTCTTCGCGCGTCTCGAAATCGATGTTTGCCAGGGCATCCAGTTCGTTCATCACGATATCGATGTTGTCACATCCGATACCGGTGGAAACCACCGTAATACGTTTCCCCTGGTAAGTACCGGTGATAGTCTTGAACTCGCGGCTTTCCACTTCACATTCCTTGTTCTCGAAATGGGAGGCAACCAGTGCCACCCGTCCGGGGTCGCCTACCAAGATGACTTTGTCTGCCAGCCATTCGGGCTTTACGTGAAGATGAAATACAGAACCGTCTTCATTGATGATCAGTTCGGAAGAGGCGAAATATTTCTTCATATGCTTGAGGCTTTAATCTTTTGTTTATAAATAGAAACGCCGGGAACCGATTCTTGTTCACCGGTTCCGGCGTTTCGTCAGTTACTTTTCGGGTTATTTACTCAACGGCTGGCTGGTATTGCCCGTCGTCGGTTTAGCAATGTTTTCGCGCATGGAAGTGTCGGCTTCTATATTCTTCATCCGGTAATAGTCCATGATACCCAGATTGCCGTTGCGGAATGCTTCGGCCATGGCCTTGGGTACTTCCGCTTCTGCCTCGATAACTTTGGCACGGGCTTCCTGGGCTTTTGCCTTCATTTCCTGCTCTGTGGCTACGGCCATGGCGCGGCGTTCCTCTGCCTTGGCTTGAGCAATGTTCTTGTCGGCATTGGCTTGGTCTATCTGCAGGGCGGCACCGATATTCTTACCTATGTCAATATCAGCAATGTCAATGGACAGAATTTCGAATGCTGTTCCGGCATCCAACCCCTTGCGCAATACCAGTTTGGAGATAGAATCCGGATTCTCTAATACAGACTTATGATTCTCTGACGAACCGATGGAAGACACAATACCCTCGCCTACACGGGCCAGAATCGTGTCTTCTCCGGCACCTCCCACCAATTGGCGGATATTGGCGCGCACCGTTACACGGGCCTTGGCAATCAGCTGGATACCGTCTTTGGCAACAGCTGTCACGGGAGGGGTGTCAATTACTTTGGGGTTAACGGACATCTGTACGGCTTCGAACACGTCACGGCCGGCAAGGTCGATGGCGGTTGCCATCTGGAACGGCAGCTCGATATTGGCTTTAGAGGCGGATACCAGTGCGTGTACCACCCGCTCTACGTGACCTCCGGCAAGGTAGTGCGCTTCCAGTTCGTCGCGCGTGATGTTTTGCAATCCTGCTTTATGAGCTTCAATCATGCCGGGCACAATGATATAAGGAGGAACATTACGGATACGCATCAGGAAAAGTTGTACCAGCGAGATGTTTACTCCCGATACTTTGGCAGACAGCCACAAGAAGAACGGTACATAATGGAAGAAAAGTACCAGGAAAATAATGCCTCCTATAATGAGGAAGGCGGTTAAATACATTGTGCTTGGATCCATGAGATTAAATATTAATTGTTAGTTATAAATAGGTTGATTCCTGAAATTTCACTGCTTGAGCCGTTCCACTAAGAGGACTCCGTCGGCAATACGGTCTACGATAATCGGAGTCTTTTCGTTCAGGAAGCCGTCTGATGACTTTACTTCCACGATGTCTCCGTTGATTTCGGCATAGCCGATAAGAGCCAGGCGAGTAGTGGTTACGCCTATATCACCTACCTTGACTTTTTCCTCGGCACTACGGTCTACTTTGGAGGTGATGTTTTTTTTCAATGCAATTTTGTCGAGTGTCTTGGAGCGCATGAACCATACCAACGAGCCGATACAAGCCAGGGCAGATATGATAAGCGTAATGACACCTGCCGTGGTGCCCATATAGGCAAAGGCATAGTAGTTGGCAAAGATGATGCAACCTCCTGCCAGAAAACCGGCAACGCTGATGCCCGGAATTACGAATAATTCCACTAAGAACAAGATTACTGCTCCTATAATCAATGAGGCGATAATGAGTATATCCATAGTTGTCTTTATTTGGTGGCTTGTTTTTCCAGGTTGCGCACTTGAATGGCAGTCTGCTCCATCTCAGTGGACAATTGCCGTACACGTTGCTCCAGGTCGAGGATGGCGGCGGACATCTTGTCCTTTTCCTGCTTGTTGGCTCGGGAGTATTCCGAACGCATATCTTCCAGTTTCTCCTGCAGTTGTTTGTAGCTCTGCTCCAGCTGATTGTATTTGCCATACGAGGCTTTGGCCTGTGGGGAGCGGAAATCGTCCAGCTGGTAGTAGGTGGAGTGGTCGTCAATGATGAATTGGAAATCATGCTTCTTGGTAGTCCGCGGCTTTGCGTTGGCAGCAGTCCGAAGCCTTTCTCGGGCGCCCTTTACCGCATCGGTGTCCGTCCATGTGTCCTTGATAGAGTGAAGTTGCGCCAATGATATCATCTTGTCCGGGTCCATCCCTTCGTAGTTGTACACTTGCTTGGATGAGTTGGGAATGAATACATAGATACACACTTTGCCTTCGGGCTGGTAGCGGTCGGAGGCAAACCATCCCAAGTCGTTGAATTCGTCGATGACGTACATATAGTCGTTGTAGGGCGAATTGAACGGCATGCCCACATTTTCCGGCATCAGATAGGAGTCGGTATTCGTATTGTAACGGGTGACGAAAATATCATATCCTCCCATCGAGCCAGGGCCATCCGAAGCATAGTAGATAGTGATACCGTCCGTAAGTACATAGGGATAGTCTGCATTCATGGCCTCGTTGATGCTTCCGGGCAACAAGCTGCCATCACTCCATTTGTCCAGCAACTTGTTGCGCGAAAGGATACTGAGGGTGCTGTCCGGTTGCATTTCGCTATAATATAGCTTATTGCCCAGCTCCGTTTCGTATACCGTTCCGCCTTCCTTACCGGAATCATTGAAGTAGGTGTCGTACATGAACAGCTTGCCCGATTCGGGGCTGATTTTGTATGCATCCAGGAATTTTTCCTTGTCTACCACAAAGCTGTCGATGAAGCAGACCTCTTCCACGCCTTTCAGCATGCGCAAGTTGGATTTGCTTTTTTCCAATAATTGTTCGGCCTCTTCGGTGGAGCGTTTTCTCTTTTTCAGGTCGGAAATGTAGGTCTCATAAGTCTCGATGGCATCTTCGAACCGATATAGATCATTGTATGCCAGGGCCAAATAGAGTTGCCCGCTGGGGACACGTCTCTTGACGGCGCTTTCCAGGTACTTCAAGGCTTCTGCGGGTTCGCCGGTTTCCAGGCAACATACACCGTACCATAGGTTGTAATTTCCATTGCCAGATTGTGTCTTGACGAGTTTTTTGAAGGCGGGCTTGGCTTCTTCGTATTCTCCCTTCTCGTACAAGGCTTTGGCTTCTGCCAGGCTTTGTGCGGAAATTGTTATGCTCAAAAGGCCGAATAGAAAGAAAAGGATATATTTTTTATTCATATTGATACATGCTGATTGTTCAGAAGGTCAAAAATACAAATTTATCGTGAATAAAGCTGGTTTCCGTAATTCTATTTTGTTAATTCTTCTTTAAATCGTTCTTTTGCCTTACTTTTGCAACCGGAAGAGCTATAATTCATAACTTATAACTCATAACTCGTATCAATGGCACAATTTACTGAAGAAGAAAAGATGTTGCGCCGCATAGACAAGCGGTTTAGCAAAGGTGTGGTGGAATATGGGCTGATAGAGGACGGCGATAAGATTCTTATCGGGCTTTCGGGAGGCAAGGACTCTTTGGCGCTGGTGGAATTGTTGGCACGGCGTGCCCGTGTCTATAAACCCTGTTTTTCCGTTGTCGCCGTACATGTAGTGATGAAGAATATACCTTATCAAAGCGATGTGGACTATCTGAGGGAGTACGTAGAGTCGTGGGGAGTGCCTTTTGTTCTCTTTGAAACGGAGTTTGATGCCACGACCGATACCCGCAAGTCTCCTTGTTTTCTTTGCTCTTGGAATAGGCGGAAGGCATTGTTTACCGTAGCCAAGGAGCAGGGATGCAATAAAATCGCGTTAGGCCATCACATGGATGATATTCTGGAGACCTTGCTGATGAATATCACCTATCAGGGAGCGTTCAGCTCTATGCCCCCCCGGCTGGTAATGAAGAAGTTTGATATGACGATTATCCGTCCGATGTGTCTGGTACATGAGGCGGATTTGATGGAGTTGGCGCAAGTGAGGGGGTATCGTAAGCAGGTGAAGAATTGTCCGTATGAGTCACAATCCAGTCGTAGTGCAATGAAAGGCATTCTGAAACAGTTGGAGGAAATGAATCCTGAGGCACGCTATAGTCTATGGGGGAGTATGACGAATGTGCAAGAGGAATTGCTGCCTGCAATCATTAATCATTAATCACTAATCATTAATCACTATATGAAAGCATTTTATACCATTTTGCTATTGATTGTATCTAATATTTTCATGACGTTTGCCTGGTATGGGCATCTGAAGCTACAAGAGACAAAAGTCATCTCCAACTGGCCGTTGTATGCCGTGGTGCTGTTTTCCTGGGTAATAGCTTTGGCAGAGTATTCTTGCCAGGTTCCGGCCAATCGGATAGGCTTTTTAGGCAATGGAGGCCCGTTCTCATTGATGCAACTCAAAGTGATTCAGGAAGTAATCACTTTGATTATCTTTACGGTGTTCACAACGGTTCTTTTCAAGGGGGAAACGCTGCATTGGAATCATTTTGCCGCTTTTGTATGTCTGGTACTGGCGGTATATTTTGTATTTTATAAATGATGGGTTAATCGCATTTGCACATTATTTCATATACTTCTCCATTCCTTTTGTTAAGAACGTTTGAAGCTTTCCTTCTTCATCCGTATAAATGAAACAGGCGTCGATATCCGGATGTGCATCCGCCACGCGTTCTGCTTCTTCCAGCCCCATCACCATGAATGCCGTGGCATAGGCGTCTGCACTCATGCAATCTTTGGCAATGACGGTGGCTGACAAGATGCTGTGCTGTACCGGATAGCCGGTACGCGGGTCGATGGTATGCGCATATTTCTTTCCGTCTTTATAGTAGTAGTTGCGATAATTGCCCGATGTAGCCATGCCTAAATCCGTGACTTGCAGCACTGCTTGCAGTTCCTGGTTCACTGCCAGTGAGTCGTCTATCGGCTTGTTCAAACCGATGCGCCAAGGTCCATTTTGAGGGTTTTGCCCGTGAACAACCACTTCTCCGCCTATATCGACCATAAAGTTGCGGATACCCTTCTTCTTCAGAAGTTGGGCTATGACATCTACTGCATATCCTTTTGCCACAGCGCTGCACGAGAGCATTATACGCGAGTCTGTTTTCACCACTTTCCCTTCATCGGACAATTTTACTTTTTCGTATCCTGTCATCTCCAGCAGGCTGTCTATCATGGCAGAGTCGGGGAAGTTACCCTTCTTGAACCCAAATCCCCAGGCATTGGCAAGAGGGGCAACGGTGATATCGAAGGCACCATCGGTCTCCCGGGAGATTTCCATGCTACGTCGGAAGACGTTGGTAAAGAATGTGTCGGGCACAATGTCCTCGTTGCGGTTGATGCGCGTAATGGTCGCCGTGTCATTGAAAGGGGACAAGGAACCGTCGAAACGTTTGAGTTCCGCTTCTATCTCCGCCTTCAGATTTTGGTCACATTGATAAGTCACTTTATATACCGTACCGAATATCAGTCCGTTATCCGTCTGATAAGGAGTGACTTGGTTGTGGCGGGCAAGTATCCAGATGGTTCCCAGTACCAGTAGGGCAATCCATAAAAAATTCCGTTGTACTTTCTTTTCCATATCCTATCTGAGTTTTTACTTTTTAATTAAAAGAAGAGATGCTCTACCAATATCTTGGTACCGATGATGACGAGGATAATCCCTCCCCAAAGTTCGGCGCGCAGTCTGCGGGCTATGCCACATCCGAAACGGATGCCGAACATCAGGCCGACCATCGACAAGGCGAATGATACAAAACCGATAATGCCGATGGGGGAAAGAATAGCCGAGAATTGCTTGATACCGAGGAATGCAAACGAAACACCTACCGCCAATGCATCGATGCTGGTTGCCACGGCCAGAGCGAGCACCACCTTCAGGCTGGTAGGGTCATACTCGTGCTTGCAATCTTCGTCCTTGAAGGATTCCATTATCATGCGTCCGCCCAGGAAGGCAAGGATACCGAATGCAATCCAATGGTCAATACTTTCTATCAGGTGGCTGAAAAAACTGGCGCCTATCCATCCCAGCAGAGGCATCAAAGCCTGGAAAAAGCCGAAGCTGATGGCCATCACCAGCATAGGGCGCAGCCGGGCGCGTTTCAATATAATTCCGCTGGCTATAGAAACGGCGAAACAATCCATCGCAAGTCCTACAGCCAGTAGCCAAATCTCTAACCCTGTCATAAGTCGCTTAAAGAGGTAGTTTATAAGTTATCGTATAGGTTACTCCCATCGTGTTGGAGCCATATTTCCCGAAACCGGGCACATACCACGGGTCACCGTATTCATTGGCCGAGGCAGACAATTTGAACTTGAAGCGTAGTGACCAGCCCATGTACAATGCCTTCCAGACGTGCGCCCGGATACCGACACAAAATTCCGCCCATTGCATGGAGCCTTTCATTCCTTTATGGTTATAGGGCAGGCTGCCTCCCCATATCTCGTCGTCCAGATTCGGATTGCCTACGATGCCACCGTATATCGGGTCGTCCAGTCCCAAGGCGTCTACATCATACTTGAAGCTGCTTACACCGTAACGCAAGCCTACGAGTAGCATGTGTCCGTGCTGCTTCTTGTATAGCGTGTTATAGTCCATTCCTATGCGGAAGTAGGGGGCGTTGCTTTTGTAGTGTATGCCTTTGTCACTCCAGGTGTCCGTGGAGCCATATCCCAGTTCGGCAATAGGGAAGAAGCGGTTCTTGAGGTTTACATCCACGGCCACTTCGGAACTCAGGAAATCTCCTCCAAATACGGAGCTTCCGATTCCCCACAAGTCCAAGCCGACGGACATGCCGTTGTATAACGGATAGTGCACTTCTTCTTTCGCGTCCTTCTTCTCCTTCTTGGGAGGTGCTCCCTGGGGGGGAGCGGTAGGATTCCCGTTCTGCGCCCGTAGGGGGAGGAACATCAGCAGGCAGAGTGCCAGACTAATAGAATAACTTAAGATTTTCCTTTCCATAGATGCCTGCTTCATTGTCTTTGATGTATATCGAGTCCAGAGAGATGCGGGTGCACGTTACGTCTGTGATGGCCTGCTTCATCTGATAGCCGCAATCCATCGATAGAAAATAGGGGGTGTTGGTGTGGCGTATCACCATCGTGTCACTCTTGGTCCGGCTATACTTGAATATCAGCTTGGTGGAATCCTCCGTATAGCGCAGTGGCAGGGAGATGTCGTGTACCTTCTTCTGGTTGTTGATGATGATGGAGTCGGTGCCGTATGCTGTCACGGTGAGCGAGTCGAGCGTGTCGTTCTCCACATATTGGGTTTCGGGGTCTACTCTATAAAGAATGCAATTCACCATGGGGCGTGCCGTCATGGAGCAATCTGCCTCCTCCGAGCAGGAGATAGCTATGCTTATTATCGGGCAAAGGATAGCTCCGAGTATGACAAGTCTGACTAATTTTTTCATCGTTAAATGGTTTTCTCTATTTGATATTTGTTTCGTTCCGGGGCATTACGTGAAATCAGCTCTCCGAGGAATCCTGCCACGAATAGTTGTGTGCCGATAATCATGGAGGTCAACGAGAGGTAGAAGTAGGGAGAGTCCGTTACAAGACGGTAGGGCATGCCATGGTGCATGTAGTACAACTTGCTGACACCCACTATGACCACGGCTATGAAGCCGAAGATGAACATCAATGAACCCAGCAATCCGAAAAAATGCATGGGCTTGATGCCGAACCGGGAAAGGAACCAAAGGGAAAGCAAGTCCAGATACCCGTTTACAAATCGGTTCAGCCCGAACTTGGTCTTTCCGTATTTGCGTGCCTGGTGGTGCACCACTTTCTCGCCGATTTTCTTGAAGCCGGCGTTCTTGGCCAGGTAGGGGATGTAGCGGTGCATTTCGCCGTATACCTCTATATTCTTGACAACCTCTTTGCGATATGCCTTCAGTCCGCAATTAAAGTCGTGCAGGTTTTTGATGCCCGATACTTTGCGGGCGGTGGCATTGAACAATTTGGTGGGGAGGGTCTTCGACAACGGGTCGTAACGTTTCTGCTTCCAGCCCGATACGAGGTCATAGCCGTCTTGGGTAATCATGCGGTAGAGTTCGGGTATTTCGTCGGGGCTGTCCTGCAGGTCGGCGTCCATGGTTATCACGACGTCGCCTTGTGCTTGTTCGAAACCACAGAACAATGCCGGCGACTTCCCGTAGTTGCGGCGGAACTTAATGCCCCGTACCTTGTCCGGAGCTTGTGCCTGCAATTGTTCGATTACCTGCCAGGAACGGTCGGTACTTCCGTCGTTCACGAAAATCACTTCGTATGAAAAACCGTTGGCATTCATCACCCGCTCAATCCATGCGAACAGTTCGGGGAGTGATTCTTCTTCATTATATAGTGGTACGACAACTGAAATATCCATTGATGTATGATTTTTCTATTTTACAATTGAAATAACATTTCTTTTTGCTGTTCCGTCACTCTGCCGGAGCGTCGTCTTTCTTGCGTCTCATCACGAACAAGGCGGTGGGGAAAGCCAGTATCGAACCCCAAAACACATTGGACGATATCATCTGTAGCGTAATGTCGATAGGGCTGAGCAGTCGGGCTGTCTCCAGAGCTTCCTGATAGGTGGCGATGTACGAATCCATTCCCGGCATGTTGCTTTGGGCAAGCGTGTCTACCATCGTTTCGCACGTGTTTATCACATATCCGTGGTCTATGAATCTGAAGTAGATGTAGTGTGCCACGGCGGCAAGCAGCGCGGCAAACATATACATGAAAACGGTGAATACCCATGCATGCAGGAAGCTGATGCCGCCTCCGCATACCTGATTACGATACATCCGTGCATAATAATATCCCATAAAAGGTACGCATAGCGTGAGTCCCATGAAAAGGAAAAGTAAAAAAGGAACCGACAGCCCCACAGGAAAGAGTATGAACTTCAATATCCAGAAACCTCCCATATAGGTACCGAACAGCATTGCGTATCGTTGCATGTAACCTCTATTTTCTGCCATCTTTCTTAGAAATAATATGCAAAGGTACAAATATAGTTGGATTCAAGGGCAAGCCGATGTGTAGATTTTAAATAAATTAGAGGATTCTTTGCGGGACAAAAAGAAAAAAGCAGGTAACACTTTCGTATCATCTGCTTTTCTTTCGAGCCTCTTGTCGGATTCGAACCAACGACCCCGAGATTACAAATCACGTGCTCTG
>OLWW01000229.1_pt1 | contig 37490 bp, 36 predicted proteins | sample 1673991 | NCBI WGS metagenome assembly OLWW01 (sample SAMEA103958136, study PRJEB25191) | human gut metagenome
AATATTTTTATTAATATATTCTTTAAAGCGTTCTTCTAAATATGAATTAGCTTCATTAATTTTTATTTTTCCCATTTTTAATAAGCACGCCAACTTAAAACCATACTTTGTATATCGAAATGCTCTTTTATTAAAGCCGCAAAAGCTTCTTTAAAAAAACTTCTTTCAAAATCGCCAACTTTTGATGGATTATTATCTTTTAAGCACTCGTTGAGAATATTTAATGATAAAAATTCTTTTAGTTCCACTTCTGATAGTCCATCTACTAAAGCAATAAACTCCTTTACTTCAGTTTCTATTCTTTGTAATATTTTGGTTTGTGTTTCTTCTCCTTTATCATTGCCTGGACGCCCTAATATTTCAACAGCTAAGGCTGATATAAATCCAATCCTTGCAGGTTGACTTTTAAATAAATCTTTTCCATCCGAGAAACGTCCGATTTTTTCCTCTGATTCATATCGGGTAAAAGCCTTATCAATGCTATACATTAATTTTAAGCACTTAATAAAAATACTTAGGAAATCGCCTTTATCTGTAGATTCAATAAAATCTAAGCGAGTAAATTCCTCAGCAACTCGTTCTTTTATATTCACTTTTTCTTTTCTTGAACCAAATACAATGAATAACTCTATAATGCTTTCACCTTGATATTGTCCCCCATCAGTTCTGTATTTAGAGTCATCAATTGTATAAATATCAATTTCTGGAACTTCCTCTTTTATTGTTTTTAATAACGAACCGTAAACGACTTCTAATTGTCTTCTAACTGTCCAAGGAACTTGTCCTGTATTTAAAACTAACATACGGTACATCAAGTTGTTTAGATTCTCAACAATCCAAACTTCGACTCTTAGTTCATTATTTTCAATTTGTTCATTACTTTTTAAAGCTTCTATAATAGCAGTTGTTCGTTGCATACCATCAATGAGGGATATGTTTTCATTGGAAGCTTGTGATAAAGTATCCTGTAATATTTTTGTGTCATGGGAGACATTGTCTAATTTTATAAAATCTTCGTGAGACAATAATAGTCCTAGCACTACTGGGGGAAGAACTGTGCCTTTAACTATATCATCTACCATCCTTTTTCTTATTTTTATAGCAGAGCTAGTACGTAAAGCATCTCTTTGTCCTTCTATACCGCCTTTCATTCTATAAATATCATTAATGTATGAAATGTATTCTTTGATAGTTGTAACTCCCATACAAGAGAGGCAATTAGACCTTTTATCTTTTACTATTGTTAATTCTTTTAGTACCATATATATCGCAAGTTTTATTATTAAAAAAACGTCGGTAACTTAACTGTGCTTACAAATATAGTGATTTCTTTAGAATTAACCAAAGAGAGAACTTGCTAATTACTATATATCAAGCAAAAGACAAATAAAGCCAAACGAGGACTAATGAAGCCACCCGTCCCCAAATCCTTAAATATACTCTATTTCATCCTTACTTTTACTTCCGAAATTTTTATTTACTCACTAAAATTCAAAACATTATGGATGTAAACACAGCCAGCCAATCCACCACTGACGAGCAGATGATGGATATTCTTCTTGTACTGGATAAGGAGAAAAAGACAATCAGCGCAGTAAAAGGTGTGGATGAAAACGGGGAACTTCAAACCGTACCGCCGGAGAATAACAGCGAACTTTTGAAATTCGACCGTCACGGTGATTTCTTTTCCAACTTCTTTTCTAACATGATGAACCAGTTGAAGAACCCGACCCGCTTCAACTTCTTTAAAATCCCAAAGTTGGAACTTCCCAAAATCGAGCCGATAATCAGAGACAACTTCAATAACCCGACACCTGAAAATGAAGCGAGCATAGAACGTTACCGGGTGACACCTGAAACCGTGAAGCAGGAAGCCCAAACCCAACAGCAACCAGCGAAAGAAGCGGGAGCAACGGCGCAAGCACCGCAGCAACCCGACAAAAGCAAGTATGTGATTAACCCGGATAAGGTGGACTGGGAAGCCTTGAAGAATTTCGGTCTATCCAAAGAACAGCTTGAAAAGGCAAAGGCTTTAGAACCCATGTTAAGGGGGTACAAGTCGCCCGGAGCGTTCACCATTGCCGGAAACTACAATTCAGCCATTATGAAACTGGACGCACGTTTATCTTTCCGGCATGACAAGGACGGGAATGTAGTTTTGGCGATACACGGCATCCGACAAAAGCCGGAACTTGAACGCCCGTTCTTCGGACATGAATTTTCCAAAGAGGATAAAGCCAATCTTCTTGAAACAGGCAACATGGGACGGATAGTAAACCTGAAAAACTATATCACGGGAGAAATGATACCCTCTTTCGTCAGCGTGGATAAGGTAACAAACGAACTGGTTTCCATGCGTGCAAGCAGCGTACAAATACCCGATGAAATAAAGGGTGTCAAACTGAACAAGGAACAGCAGCAAGCCTTACGGGAAGGAAAAGGGGTATTCCTTGAAAATATGATTTCCAACCGTAAAAATCCCTTTTCCGCAACCGTTCAGGTCAATGCCGACAAGAAAAGTCTGGAATTTATCTATCCCAATGCCAAACAGTCACAGGAGCAAGGGCAGAAACAGACGCAGCAGAACAGCCTTGTCACCAGTGACGGTGTAACCATTCCCAAAAGCATTTCAGGAATAGAGCTATCCCGCCAGCAACAGCAGGATTTAGTCAATGACAAAACCATCTTTGTTGCCGGGCTGAAAGACAAGCGGGGGGTCGAATACGATGCTTATATTCAGGTGAACCATGATAAGAAGAAATTAGGCTTTTACAGTGACAATCCCAGCTTTGACCGTTCCGCCGTGAAAGAGATTACCCCCGCCAGCAAGAACCGCACACAGGTAGCGGTCAATTCGGAGGGCAAGACCAACGAAGCCACCAAGAAAGTGAAAGAACCCTTGAAAAAGGGTCAGGACAAGCCCACTGAAAAACAAAAGACCAAGCAGGATAAAAAGGAGAAGCAGGAGCAGACGGACAAACCCAAACAAAGCAGGGGACGCAAAAGATGATAGCGGTGCTAATCCTTATCCCGGTTGTCGGTTTCGCCCTGTTCATTTTCGCCTGTTACAAAACAGACTGGAAAGCCATAGACGAGCAGAACCGACAATTTTATGTAGATAGCTATCACATCTATTATGACCGGAAAATCCTAAGACAAAAAGAAGTGGAACAATTAAAATCAAAATTAGAATGATTGCAGTAATCGGAGAAAAACCAAGTGTGGCAAGGGACATTGCCCGTATTTTAGGAGCGAGTGAAAAACAGGATGGCTATCTTTCAGGTAACGGGTATCTCGTTACCTGGGCGTTCGGCCATCTTGTAGGTTTGGCAATGCCGGAAGCCTACGGCATACAGAGCTTTCGCCGGGAAAGTCTGCCTATTATCCCGGATAGTTTTCAACTTACACCCCGACAAGTGAAAGCGGAAAAAGGGTACAAGGCTGACCCCGGCGCATTGAAACAACTAAAGGTAATCAAAGACGTATTCGACCAGTCGGATAAGATAATTGTCGCCACCGATGCAGGGCGCGAGGGAGAGCTTATCTTTCGCTAGTGCGCCCATAAGGCTGCATAATAAATATCTCTTTAGCAAGAGATTAGGTTCGTGTTCTTCGAGATAATAACCTACTACCAACCGACTTATCCGGCGGGGAAACCCAATGGGGAGTGTAGCATGTCGGTAAAGGCATAAGTCCGCAAATTGCCATGTGGCGACTGAATGACAAGGTAGAAAGACAAACATAAGGATGAAGCCTGAATTGGTTGAACGATAGTCCAGTGGCTGTTAAATGAGCCGTGACGGAAGGCAATTACAAACGTCACGCTGTGGTACTCTTCCGGTGTAGCGGACGGATTGAGCAAAAGAACAAACCGCAGCACAACCGCAATATGCGGAGAAAAGGTCGAACGTCGCATCCGACAGTTTGTCGCGCTAATAGTTATTACGCAAGCTAAATGGGGATTGCCTAAGTTGGGACGCCGTAAGGCTATGAGGTTTAGCCTCTGAAAACCCAATATGGCAACGGAGCTTCCGTAGTAGTCCGAGCAGAGGAAAGCCCTGTACATGGCGAAGGGAAGCAGTTGGTAACTTTAATACAAACAAAGAAAGACGTGTGAGACGTATGAGAAATTCAGAGAATGTATTAAACATTTTAAGTGAACACAGCAATGTTTCGGGCTACAAGTTCGAAAGGCTGTACCGCATTCTGTTCAATGAACAAATGTTCTATGTTGCCTATCAGCGCATTTACGCTAAACAAGGCAATATGACATCTGGCACGGATGGTAAAACAATCGACCAGATGAGTGTTCTGAGAATAGATAACCTTATTGTAAGTCTCAGAGATGAGTCCTACAAGCCGCATCCAGCAAGGAGGGTGTATATTCCCAAGAAGAACGGTAATAAACGACCGCTTGGAATACCCTCTTTCGAGGATAAACTGGTGCAAGAAGTAGTTCGAATGATTCTGGGAGCCATCTATGAAGGGTATTTTGAATATTCATCACATGGTTTCAGACTAAACAAGAGCTGCCATACTGCACTGACCCACATACAAAAGACGTTCAGCGGAACAAAGTGGTTTATCGAGGGAGACATCAAAGGATTCTTCGATAATATCAACCACGAAGTTCTGATAAACGCTCTGAGAGAACGGATAGCCGATGAAAGGTTTATACGTCTTATCAGAAAATTTCTGAATGCCGGGTATGTCGAAGACTGGAAATTCCATAAGACGTACAGCGGAACACCGCAGGGAGGTCTAATTAGCCCGATTTTGGCTAACATCTACCTTGACAAGTTCGATAAGTACATGAAGGAATACGCTAAATCTTTCGACAAAGGCAGGGAAAGGCAAAGCAGTACAGAATACAAACGACTTGAAAACAAAAGAAGCAGGCTGGTAATTAAGGCTAAATCCGTCGAAGATGAATCGGTCAGAGCAAATTTGATTGATGAGATACGGAAAGTCGAGAGCGAAATTGTTAATACGCCTTATGGCTTAAACATGGATGAGACGTTCAAAAGACTAAAGTATGTGAGGTATGCTGACGATTTCCTAATTGGGGTTATCGGCAGCAAAGCAGAATGTGTCGAGATTAAAGCGAACATTGCTCGGTTTATGAGTGAGGAGCTCAATTTAGAGCTATCTGACGAAAAAACGCTTATAACTCATGCACAACATGCTGCTAAATTTCTCGGATACGAAGTCTCTATACGCAAATCCCAAGCCCTAAGGCATAACAGGAATAGAGTTTTGAGAAGACCGTTCAATGGTCGAATCGTCCTACGAGTGGCGAACGAGGTGGTTAAAAAGAAGTTGCTGGACTACGATGCAATATCCGTTGAGCAAGTCAACGGCAAAGAAGTCTGGAAACCGAAATCTCGTTCCTACATGATAGGCATGAAACCAGAGGATATTCTCGCGCAATACAATGCGGAGATAAGGGGGTTCTATAACTACTATTCTATCGCTAACGACATTTCATATCTCGGCAACTCATTCGGGTTTAATATGGAATACAGTATGTTCAAAACTATTGCCCAAAAGCAAAACAGCACACTTGCACAGACAATTAAGAAACTCCGCAAGGGTAAAAACTTTATTGTCAGCTACGTGGACGGCAAAGGGCAAAAGAGGACCAGAGTATTCTATAATGAAGGTTTTAAAAGAAAAACAGCCAAAGGTCACACCCAATGCGACAACCTTCCGAACACAAACATCAGCCCTTATCCAAGTCTTATTGAGAGATTAAAGACTGAAGTGTGTGAGTTATGTGGAGCAGAGGGTAAAACGGTAATGCATCATGTGCGTACTCTCAAAGACCTCAAGGGGAATAACGAGTGGGAACAACAGATGCTTAAAATACACCGTAAAACTTTGGCTGTTTGTGAAACCTGTAATGCTAAAATTCATGTTCGTTGAAATGAGGAAAACCAACGGAGAGCCGTATACAGGGAGACTTGTACGTACGGTTCGGGGGCAGGCTCTCGGAAACCTACCGTCGCAAGACGGCAAGGCGCCGAGTGCCGAGCCTACCATCTACCAGTATATCGGGTGTAACAAGCCATTTGTCCGTTTATGGATAAGCAGCCTTACAGACAAGGCAATCCGTGAGGGACTGCAAAACCTGAAAGCCGGTAGCCTATATGATAACCTTTTCCTTTCGGCACAGGCACGAAGCGAAGCGGATTATTTAATTGGAATTAATGGTACACAGGCTTTAAGTGTGGCAGCCGGACAAGGCATTTTTTCTTTGGGACGGGTACAGTCGCCCACGTTGGCAATGATATGTACCCGCTTTTTAGAGAACAAGAACTTTGTCCCGCAAAAGTATTGGCAACTGAAATTACAGACTACTAAGGACAATGTAGCTTTTACGGCACTATCCACAGAAAAGTACGATATGCAGCAGCCCGCCATCGACACGCTGCAAAGGATAAAGGAAGCGAAAACGGTACAGGTGAAAACCATAGAGCGTAAGGAAGTGAACCAAGAACCGCCGTTGCTTTATGATTTAACTTCACTCCAAAAAGAAGCGAATACGAAACTGAACTTTTCCGCAGACAAAACCCTATCCATCGCACAAAAGTTATACGAGGGTAAACTAATCAGCTACCCCCGAACCGGAAGCCGTTATATCTCACAGGACGTGTTCGAGGAAATCCCGGAACGTCTTGTCAATTTGGAACAGTACGCCCGCTTTGCCGGATATGCCGCCGGGATGAAAGGCAAAGCCTTAAATTCCCGTTCCGTGAACGATGGCAAGGTAACAGACCACCACGCCCTGATAGTAACGGAAAACCTGCCCGGTAAACTGGAAACGGACGAACAGGCAATCTATGAATTGATAGCCGGGCGGATGTTGGAAGCCTTTTCTGAAAAATGCGTCAAAGACGTTACCAGTGTAACGCTGGAATGTGCAGGGTCGCTTTTCACGGTCAAAGGGTCTATAATCAAGTCCGCCGGATGGCGTGCCGTATTCGGCGAGAAAGAGGACGGGGAAGATAACGCCACTTTGCCCGCCATGCAGGACGGTGACACTCTGCCGCTTTCCGGCATTGAATTACTGGAGAAACAGACCAAGCCCAAGCCGTTACACACGGAAAGCAGTTTGCTTTCTTCAATGGAAACGGCGGGTAAGGAACTGGAAAACGCCGACCTGAAAGCCAGCATGAAAGATACGGGTATAGGCACGCCCGCAACACGGGCAGCCATCATCGAAACGCTGTTTTCCCGCCAGTATATCGTTCGGAAAAAAAGAACCTTGTCCCGACGGAAAAGGGACTTGCCGTTTACAACATCATCCGGGACAAGAAGATAGCAGACGTTGAAATGACGGGAATGTGGGAAAATACGCTTGCCAAAATCGAAAGCGGAGAAATGAACCCCGACACGTTCCGCAAAGGCATCGAAGTGTATGCACGGCAAATCACGGCTGAACTTTTGAACGTTCAGCTTTCTTTCACTTCGGGTAGTGGTTGCATTTGCCCCAAATGCAAGACCGGGCGCATCCTTTTCTATCCGAAAGTCGCCAAATGTTCCAATGTGGATTGTTCCGTTACCATCTTCCGCAACAAGAGCGACAAGCAGCTAACGGACAAACAGATTACCGAACTGGTGACTACCGGGAAAACCGGGCTAATCAAAGGCTTTAAAAGCAAGAACGGCAAAGTCTTTGACGCTTCACTTGCCTTTGACGGGCAGTTTAATGTTACTTTCGTGTTCCCTGAAAAGAAAGGCAAACCGAAGAAATAAGACGAAAATCGTTATATTTGCCACAGAAAGTTTCATTATAGATAGATTTATAATTGGAATTTTTGTGGTTGAAGCACCCGGAGGGACACCGGGTGCTTTTTTAATCATTCTCCTTTATACTGGTAGGTCAGGCAAACGACCTGATTGTCTATCACCCGGTGTCCGGTCAGTTCCCACTTTGACCCGAAAGTCTTTCCTATAAACTTGATACCGTCCCCCAACATGACCGGAACGATATACAGCGTTATTTCATCCAGCAGGGACGCTTCAATCAGCGAGGTTATAAACTTACCGCCGCCAATGACCTGAATGTCGGTTTCCGAACTTGATTTAAGTTCATTGATTGCCCGTAAAGGCATATCGGTAAGAAAGGTTACATTCTCCTTTTCGGTCACATTGGTGTCGTAGTGGGACACTACAAAAGTCTTTTTACTTTTGTACGGCCATCCGCCCCAATGTTCAAAGATATAAGAATAGGTGTTTACTCCGGCAAGTAGTACATCCGGCTGTTCATAGGCTACTGCAATTTCTTTGCTCACGCTTTCAGGCATCCAGTCCAATTCATTATCCTTTGTGGCAATGAAGCCATCGAGAGATAGGGCAATACAAGTTTTTAAATGTTTCATAATTGGTTATTTAACAGTTTCTACTAATAAACTGTTCGGCAGCGCATCCAAAGAAAAAGCGTGAACTCACACTATTCCAACGTAGAGGCACTGGTACGCCTAAGAGAAGAAACAGGCAAGCCCACGCTATACAGAAGTATAGCATGAACATTGCGCATAAATCTCTTCTCTTTGAAAATTACCAGTTTTCTACGTTGAGACGTTCTGCGAACGCTATGTTATATATAAAAGCAATCGGCTCTTCAGCCTATGCTGCTATTATCTTATGAAACAGTTGCAAATATACGGAAAGTCCCGGATATTCACGAACAGGAAAAAGAAAATCCTGCTTTATCTCACGACAAAACAGGATTGAAAGCCATTAGAAAAGAAAAATCAATCGGTTTTCTCACGGATTAACTTGTGTACGTCCGTAGCACGGTAATAACACCTGCCATCCAGCATAAGGAAAGGGAGTATTCCCTTTTTCCGGTAACGGGTCAGTGTTCGGGGGGCTACTTTCAGAAGCAGGCACAAATCCTGATTATCCAGCAGTTCTTCCCCGTCCAAACAGTTACGCCCCTTTATTACCCGGTCTATCTTCTTGTCCTGCATATCGAATCTATCCATGATACGTTCCATCCATGCGGTAAAATCATCTTTATCTATATACATAAGGCTGTCTGATTAAATTAAACCAATCATAAAATAACTTTGGTTGGACGGGTCTTTGATGATGATGTCCCGTTCCCGCATGAAGCGGATATAGCTTTTTGCTGTCCGTTCCTTGACATCCAAAATTTGCTGTATCTGTTCGCACAGGTCTATGTAGGTTATATGTTCCTGTCTGCCGAACACGTCACGTGCAACCCCGACCAGTTCCTTTTCCTTGCGCTTCTCTTTTTCCTCACGTGGCTTTTCTCCTTTGTAAAGGTGCATTCCGGCTGCTTTATCCCATGCGAACAGCATCAAAGGAACGTCCAACGGGCTGCCATCCCTTACTTTCAGGGCTTTTACCACAGATTGTGTGGGTTCTTCGTCCTTTTCGATGGAAAGGATAGTTGCCGCTTTACGTTGTAATTCTGAACCTAAATGCCCCCGTAACTTCAATCCATTGGGTACAAAATGCAGCACACAGAGAATACAGGTATTATAAATCCCTGCCAGTCGGTACAGTTCATCTATCACCGCCACACTTTCCACTTCATCATTGGCACTTTTTACAAGGTCAGCAATGCCATCTATCACTACTAATTGTATGCCCCCGTATTGGTAATAGAACTTATCCATACTTTGAACAATGGCGTGCAGTCGTTCTTTACGGGACATACCTGTCAGACAAAATGCTTTCAGTACTTCCGGTTTATTCGGTTGTTTGGCACGTGCCAACAGGTTACTTACATTCTTGAACAGTTGTACTTCGGACTGTTCCGTATCATAGAGTAATACCGCTTTGTGTTTACTGTTAGCGGTTATCTGTATGCCGAGCGTATCTATTTCCTTATTCGGTTGGCAGATACAGCCCGCTAACATGGCAGCTATATAATTACTCTTTCCTGTTCCCTCGCCACCTGTAATACCGAACAGGTTTCCTTGTGTCCCCAATGGGACATCTCCGGCAGAAATTATCACCTGTGCTTTTGCTGGAGGATTATTAAAGTCTATTTCGCACGATTTAAGCATAATCAATGCGTCACTATATAGGTTATCTAAAAATTCGATAAACAATTTCAGGAAATCTTCACGGGTATTCCCTGCCTTGAAATAATCGGAAATATCCTTTTCCTCTTTCGTTCCGGGAAGTGGTAGGAGCAAGCGTTTTACTCCCAATTCTTCCAACAGTTTTTCCTGTTTGCGTGCGCTTTCCTTTCCCGTCTTGTCGGTATCATATAATAGGATAATATGCTTAAAACGGAATGTCAGTTTATAAATCAGGGTAGGTGGGATAGTCACCGTTTCACTATTGAAACAGATAGCGTGAAAACCGTGTGCCGCCAATGACATGACATCTTTTTCGCCACCCGTGATAAACAGTGTATCACCCTTTGCGGGCAGTTGTTCCAATCCGAAACAATAGTTTTCCCCGAAGTTACCACCATACAGGAAACGGGTTTTTGAGAACGGACGGTACAACTTTATATATCGCTTACTTTTATACCCGTACATTGGTTCTGTTACGGATGAAGTATAGGTGAACGGTGTCCCATCCGCCGTTACGCTCTGAAAATCCCGTAAGGAACACACCTTATAAAGTTCCAATACTTCCGGCGTGATACCGTACTGTTGCCAATACATCAATTCGGCAAGCGGAAATTTCTGTTCCCTGAACTGGTAAGGTTTGCTTTCCTTTTCAGGTGTTTCTTCCGGCATATCATCTACTATATGGGAAGAAGTATGGGTAACTGGTATCGGATTGCCTGTTGTCAGTCCCAATCCCAAATCCCGGTCTATCGTTTCCAGTATCTCCACGAAATCCATTGAATTATTGCAGTCCAACCCTTTGAGTTGCCCCACGAAAAAGAAACAATCACCGCTATAACTGTCGTTGCCGAAGTCTTTCATCTTATAGATACCGCTTCGGCGGTCAAAATAGATATTACAGGACGCTTTGTTATCCTCATAAAGCGGGTTCAAGAAATTGCGACCTATCCGCCAGTTACCGGATATGTAGTGCTTGAACACGGATAACCCGTTATTTGTCCTTTCTAATATTTCTTCTTTCCTTAACATATAGCTGATGGTTGGTTATCAGGTTTTGAATGTTTTCTTTATTGCTTTTTATCAGGCGTTCTTCCAGCATCCGTTTTACTTCGCTGATTTTGTAGAAGTAACGTCCTCGAATATTAGAGTAGGCAATAGTTCCTGCCACTCGCAGACGTTGGAGTGTCTTTTCACTGATTTTCAAAAATGTGCAGACCTCGTAACTATCCACCCAAATTTCATCTTCATTGGTACTTTCCGCTTCTGTATGATTGAATATATAATCGGCGATAGCGGTAATTTTGTTGTCTAATTCCTTATAGGCTTTTGACTCGAATGTTATTATCTCCATTTTGCTAACTAATTGATTTGCTGCAAAGGTCGGGAGTTACAAAAGATAAAACTTACAAGATACTACCAAGTTGGTTGATTTATTTTTTGTGGAAATTGGTGCTGAAATGGGTCTAAATAGAGGGAAAAGAGGGTAAAATTCACCTTTAGGAAAGGATATAAAAAAACTACCAAGTTGGTAGTAACTTGGTAGTTTTTTAGAGGAAGTTTATTATAGCTTATCGTCTTCGTCCATTTTACGCAACAGCTTATTTATAAGGTTGGTAAGGAATGATGTCTTATCTTTCTTTCTCTCTCTGATTGCAAGATAAGTCCGGTAATAGTCCCCTAAGTCTATTTTGAACGATGCTTCTATGTAAGTCATAATCTCTTTAATGTCAGCGTTACCATCATTCAGAACTCCGGCAGCATATATGGCATATCCCAATTCGATAGCAGCTATTTTAGTTCCAGTCCATCGAAAAGGATTATCAGGTAATGAAGCCCGACTGATTTCTATTACTTCTTGTCTTTCCACATCTTGTAATCGTTGTTGCAGATAAATTTCCAACATATCATAAGCCAACATTTTAGCTACCCTATGGTCGTAACAAGTTGAAAATAAAGGGTCTTTATCGAACATACCACAGTTATGGCATAGTTTATAATTTTCATGTCCTCTAAGGAAATAATATCTATCTAAGTGAGTTGCCTTAGAACGATAATATTGATAGAAGTCAAGATTGGCATTACAAAACTCTGTTATAGTTGTTTGTTTCTTCTTATAATACTCTTTAATAACTTCTTTACTACCATTGGGTTTTCTTAATTCAAGAGTGTATATATCATTGAAATATATTAGCTTGCTTAAAATGAATGGCTTAATATCTTTAAAGAATAATATTTCTTCATTAGCATCCTGAAAAGTATATTGATGGATAAATTCTCTTAGTTCTTCAAATAAAGGTCTGATGAAATTAATCATATACAAAGCCTTGTCGGAAGACACTTCGCTATCTGTACAGGATGCTTCTATCTCTGCATTAATTTTAAATATTATTTCGTTTGAAAATGATTTCATCAAAAATCTTATCTTTTAGTGTGATGTTTGCTCACAATATAATAAATGCCTTTAATTTAGTTCTAAAGGCATTTTCTTTGTAAAAGGAAATTGTATGCTACTTAAAATGGTTCAATAGCCACGCTATATTTTGTCCGAGGTTTTTCATGTTGGTAACTGCTTCTTCATCTTTTAGAGCTTCTCCGGGCAGGCGACCGTAGGCAATGTTCCAATAAGTAGAACCAACAAGATACATTTCCTTATTTAGAAAGAAATGATTGATTGTGTCGATGGTGTTCATTGCTCCTGCACGCCGTGCCACTGCCACTGCTCCTGCCACTTTGTGGCGGAACATTCCCGGATTGGTATCACTCACTACACTTGCTCTTTCGATTACCGCTTTCAATGTGGAGGAAACATCGGCTGAATAGGTAGAGGAACCTAACACTATAGCATCAGCTTCGGTCATTTTAGTATAGAGTTCGCGGAAAATATCATTGTCAAAAACACAATTACCCTTTCCTGCACAGGCAAAACATGCCTTACAGGGATTTATCGTATTGCCTGCCAACTGAATCAACTCTGTTTTATGTCCCTCTTTTTCTATCTCTGCCAAGACCAAATTCAGCATATCTGCCGTATTGCCGTCTTTTCGTGAGCTTCCGTTAATAGCCAGTACTTTCATTTTCTTGTCACTTTTCAAATTGAGATTACTTGCAGCAGTAAGTCCGCTTGCACTCAATGCTGCACCTGCGGCGAAAACTCCCATTTTTTTGAGAGCTTCACGCCGGGATATATTTTTATCGCTCATACTAAATTCTTATCTATATGATTCTGCGAAAATCTGCACAATATCTTCATCAGACATTTGTACACGGTCTGCTGTGAACATGATGCCCATTACTTCGCGGGTGTTGCGCATGAATTTCCCGAACTCATCGGGCATTATACCGTAATCAGACATTTTTAAATCGGCTACGCCGCAGGCTTCTTGCAGGTGGACAAGTGCAGTGATAAAATCTTCGGGTTTATTGGCTTCGGACATACCTAACAGGCGTGCAAGTTCTACAAAACGGTCATCGCAAGCATGACAGTTCACGAAATAACTGAAATACGCCTTGCTTATCATAATCAGTCCGGCTCCGTGAGGTAAATTCGGATGATAGGCTGATAATGCGTGTTCTAACCCGTGTTCGCTGGTAAGTAAGGTAAGTGTCATTACTGCTCCCGATAATGTATTAGCGAAAGCTACACGGGTACGTGCTTCCAAATCGGAGCCGTCCTTAACGGCACGGGGCAAATATTCGGCAATGTTGCGGATGGCTTCACGTGCGTTCATATCGCTGGCAAGGTTTGCACTGGCGGCAATGAAGCCCTCTACGCTATGAAATAACGCATCAAATCCTTGAAAAGCGGTAAACAGTGGTGGTACGGAAAGCATCAGTTCTGCATCGACTACAGCAAGATATGGAAATAATGCCGGGTGCATAATGAATGCCTTTTCATTGGTGGCTTCTTTGGTTATCACGCCGCAACCGTCCGTTTCTGAACCAGTTCCGGCGGTAGTTGTTATGGCGATAATAGGTAACGGCTTATTTGAAATCGGTTGTCCCTTGCCTGTACCGATAGGTACATAATCCCATAACTCACCATTGTTTGTCGCTAACAGGGCAATGGCTTTTGAACAGTCCATAACGCTGCCACCGCCCAATGCTACAAGAAAATCCGCACCAAATTCACGGGCGGCTTCTGCTCCGGCTTCGGAGTTGGCAACCGTGGGATTGGGGGCAACTCCATCAAATACTTCGGTTTCCACTCCAACTTGGTGAAGTTGTTCCTCTGTGCGTGCTAAATAACCATTGGCTCGGGTGGATTTGCCATTGGATATAATTATCAATGCCTTTTTGCCCGGCATTGTTTGTGTGTGAAGATTGTTCAACTGTCCTGCCCCGAAAAGGATGCGAGTAGGAATGTATTGGTTGTAATTCAGATTCGTTTTCATTGTCTTATGCTATCTTGTTAATTATCAAATAAAAGGAGATTTAACTTCTTCGTCCGTTGCTTCCAACTTGAAAAAGACGGGACGCAGACCATCGTTGCAGCAAGTAATCGCAACACCCGGCTGGCGTACCCAATCATTGAAATAGAAGTGTTTTGCGCCATTGGCAAGAGCAAACACGTATGGATGAATAGTTCGCCACGCACCATCACAGAATCCTTCGGGCTTGCCTAATTCGGCATAGAACACCTGTCCTGCTTTCATCAGACTGCATGGCTTTAGTCCCGGCATTCCATAGTCGTGGGCTAAATCTTCATTAAAAGTGGAACGCAATACTGTTATTTTTACTTTCTTCATGCTATTTCATCCGTAAATCATTAATAAGCGGCATTGCATCCATGATTTCAAGATGAAGTACCATATCTTTTACCTCGGTAAAATATTTTTGGAGGTGAGGCGATACGAAATGCCGGTCATAGGCATCCTGATTCTTGTATTTTTCAAGAATCGTAAACCGATTGACATGTTCTTTATCCCATACGGCATAAAGAACCTCGACACCTTCTTCCAAGCGTAGCGATGCTTCTATTTCCTCTTTCAATATTTGTTTGTATTCTTCCAGTTTGGACGGCTCGACTGTTATGTATGCTATTTTTATCATTGCTATTTTCTGTTATCATTGATATTAATACCAATCATGCTTCTCGTTCCGGTCGAGTGCGGCAATTTGCGACATATCTTCATCCGTCAGTTCAAAATCGAAAATGGATATATTTTCTTTGATATGGTCGGGGTTGCTTGAACCGGGAATGACAACTACACCCCTTTGTAAATCCCAACGTAGAATGACCTGTGCCGAAGACTTGCCGTGAGCGGCTGCAATCCGACTGATGGTTTCATTTCCTAACAATGCAGCCGTATGACCTCTGCCGCCGAGCGGATACCATGCTTCCACTACGATACCTTGGCTGTGCATATATTCTACAATTCCTTTTTCTTGGTAATAAGGATGTATCTCATTCTGTACCAATACAGGCTTTGTGCTTACTTGCGGCAGGAACTCCGTCATTTCCTTTATGTAGTAGTTCGATAATCCGATGGAGCGAATCTTGCCCTGCGCTACATATTTTTCCATTGCTTTATATGCTTTTACATCGTCAGTTCCCGGATGGTGTAACAGCATCAGGTCAATATAACCGATGTCGAGCTTACGCAAGCATTCTTCTATTGCTGCTTCGGGATTGCTGAATTGATTAGGATAAAGTTTGGTTGCCACAAAGATTTCTTCACGTGGCACGCCCGATTCACGAACGCCTTGTCCCACTTCTTCTTCATTGTCATACATGTGTGCCGTATCAATTTTGCGGAAGCCGGAAGCAAGAGCCGCCTTGACGGAATTTACACAGACATCACCATGCAGACTGTACGTGCCCAGCCCAACGATAGGCATATCATATCCACTGCTAAGTCTTACGGTAGGTGCTTTCCCATTTTCACCTTTCGAGAGGTTGAACACGCCTACATTGCTATTTTGATTCAAATTCATACTTTCAATCCAATCTTTAATTGTTCCTGTTGATTCATTTCCATTAAAACGTTTTCCTTGTTTCCATGCGGCTTTCTCTGCCGATTCGTGCAAATCTGTATCGCTTGAACCGATGCCACTGGAATGTGAAGTACAGAACGGCACGATGGTTTTGCCCGATAGATTTAGGCTTTCAAGGAATGTATGGATTATTTTAGGAGCTTTTCCCCACCAAATGGGATAACCAAGAAAAACTACGTCATAGTCCGAAAAGTTTTCGACTTTACTGCTTATCGCCGGACGTGCTGCCGGGTCGTTCTGTTCACGGTTTACACGGGACGAGGAATTATTATAATTCAAGTCCTCACTTGTGTAGGGCGTTTCAGGAATGATGCGATGAAGTGTTCCATTGGTGACTTCTGCAATTTTTTCCGCAATACCTTTCGTTGTATTCGTGCAAGAAAAATAGACCACTAACGTGCGTCCGTTACCGGGTTGTGGTTCAGGCGTTGGTTCTGGTTTCGGTGTGGGTGTCGGTTCTTCTGTATTAACCGATTCTTCTGTAGGGCTGCAAGCAGCCGTAGCAAAAGATAATCCCGACAAAAGAATAAGTGATGATAACAACATTTTCATATAATTACTGTTTAATATTTCTAATGGTTTTAGCGGGTACACCCGCTACTATGACATTGTCTGGTACATCTTTTGTCACTACTGTTCCGGCGGCTACAATGGCATTTTCTCCTATGGTTACTCCGGGCAGAATGATTGCTCCTGCACCAATCCACGCATTGCGCTTTATCACTATCGGTTTTACTAATAACCTATGTCGCAAAGCTGGTTCTTCGGGATGGTTCTCGGTAACAATTTTTGCTCCCGGTCCGATAAATACTCCGTCCTCTAATGTGATACCACCTTGGTCGAGGAAAGTGCAACCGAAATTGATAAACACTTCTTTTCCCACATGGGTTAGTTTGCCGAAAGCTGTATAGAACGGTGGAAACATTCGTACCGAAGCGTCCAACTGTTGCCCCCAAATACGTTCGAGCAACGCCCTTATCTCATCAGGAGAATGGTATTGGGTGTTCAGCTCATAAACAAGTTTCTTTGTGTTCTCTATTTCGGAGCAGAGCAGAGGAAAATCGGCATCCGTTTCTGTAATCCGTTCCCCATTCCGCATTCTTTCGATAATCTTATTCATCCTGTTTATTTCCTCAACGTATTCATGTCAATCACATAGCGGAACTTTACTTTTCCGTTCGATACGTTACGCCAAGCCTTATCTATTTCTGCGGCATCTGCCTTGATAATTTCCACTTCGGGATAAATACCATGTGCAACAGAATAGTCCAGCATTTCCTGTGTTTCCTTTATACCACCGATAAGCGAACCGTAAACTTTACGCTGTGAGAGAAAAGCCATATTAGCGATGTTAAGTGTCGATTTGTCGGGCAATCCCACAATAGCCATTTCTCCACCCATTTTCAGCATAGCCACGTATTGTATTGGTTCATAATTGGCAGGTATGGTACTGATAATGAAATCGAACGTATTGTTCAAACCTTTCATTTCATTTGCATTCGTTACATTTACATACCGGGTGGCTCCCATGCGGGCAGCGTCATTGCGTTTTTCTTCTGTACGGTCAAAGACGGTAACATCGGCTCCCAAATCCACAAGGTATTGAACAGCCATGTGTCCTAAACCGCCATATCCGGCAACGGCAACTTTATCACCTTTCTTTACATTGCTGAAATGTATGGGAGACCATGTGGTGACACCTGCACACAATAACGGAGCGACACGTTTCAAATCGGCGTTTGCAGGTATTTTAATAGCAAAATTTTCACTAACCACGATATTGTCGGAATATCCACCCATTGCCATTTCTCCATTGTGATAACGGTCAGGAGAGTTGTAAGTAAAGGTAGTCCCGTTTTCACAAAACTGCTCTTTGTGCATTTCGCAGGAATGGCAGTGTCCGCACGCATTGACCATGCAGCCTACACCTGCTAAGTCGCCCACTTTGAATTTTGTTACATTCTTACCTACCTTTGCCACTCGTCCGGCTATCTCATGTCCCGGAACCATCGGATATGCTGCATATAATCCCTGTTCCTGCTGTTCATCCCAAGCGGCGTGCAAGTCACTGTGGCAGATTCCTGCATAAAGAATCTCAATTTGAATGTCATTTTCTCCAATGGCATGACGGGTAAATTCGTAAGGTCGGAAAGTGTCTTTGGCTGAAAACATGGCAAAACCTTTTGCCGGGACACGTTCTTCACTTATTTGTGCAAAAGCGGTAGTTATACATGCCAGCCCTGCAATCATTGTCATTACTGTACGTTTCATATTCTATCAGTTTTAATTAATTTATTTGTTCGATGCAAAATTAGGGGGGTATATCCATTTGTCAGATACCTTTCTTACGGGGTAAAGTACCTCGATTACGGAAGATAAATCTTTTGATAATATCTAATAATCAACAAAGTACCTAAATTACGGATTAAGGTATCTGAATTACAGTTTTTACCTATCTGCCGTTTCGTGATACAAAAAAATGTGTTTTCTTTGCATTACAAGATTAATTTGCGTACTATAAACTTCAAATAAGATGAAAGATAACCTTGATATTATAAAAGCAGATACCATCGAGCAGTACAATAAGTTCTTTGGTTTTGAAACACGCCACCCATTAGTAAGCATTGTTCATTTTGACCAGTCCGTGCCCCAACCCACACATAAAATGACACTTGGTTTCTATGCGCTTTTTCTGAAAAAGACAACTGGGTGCATTATTAATTATGGTAAGACTGTCTATGACTTTGACGATGAAACAGTGGTGAGTTTTGCTCCGGGACAGACTGTAGGTATTCACCGTTTGGAAGACGGCGTTGTCCCCGAAGCTATCGGTTTGTTGTTCCATCCCGACTTTCTGCATCGAACGGAATTGGGGCAGAAAATCAAACAATACTCTTTTTTCTCATACGCTTCCAACGAGGCATTACACCTATCAGTAGAGGAACGCATCATTCTACAAGACTACATGGAGAAGATTGTGCGTGAACTACAACATCCTATTGACAAATTTTCTAAATCGTTGATTGTCTCGAATATTGAGGTATTACTCAACTATTGTATGCGTTTCTACGAACGTCAATTCATTACCCGCGAAGAAATAAATAACGATGTCCTCGCTCGTTTTGAGCAGTTGCTTGACGAATACATGGATTCAGGTAAGGCTTCGCAGTATGGAATACCTACAGTGAAATATTTTGCTGACAAGGTTTGCCTTTCATCTAATTATTTGGGTGATTTGGTAAAGTCGGAAACAGGGAAAACTGCGCAAGAGTTTATACAGTTGAAGATGGTAAACGTTGCGAAAAACGCTTTAATTGACCCAAATTTGAATACTAAGCAGATAGCAGAAATGTTAGGTTTTCAACATCCTCAACATTTCATGCGTTTTTTTAAAAAACAAGTAGGGTGTACTCCAAAAGAATATCGTAATCAAAATGTGGCAACAGCATAAATGATAAAAGTAATATCTCATTAGGACGAATGTTAGGTGTAAGGTGCAAGTATATATCTATATATATAGCTTGCACCTTACACCTAAGCTGAAACATTTATATTCAGACATTTGCGTAATTCAAAAATGTGTTGTATCTTTGAACCCGTGAGATAGGCAGACAAACAGCGGACAAAGCCGGACAAATAACCCTGCAAAAATCGTTACTGTTTCGTTACCTATTTGAAATATTGGAAGCTAAAGACGCTGAAATATAGGTGGTTAGATGGATGGGTTCAATACCCTGTCTCTCCGCAATAAACATTGAAAATCAATAGTTTACAAGAATTACACCCAGTTTTACACCCTACAATGTAAAATTGGGTGTTTTTAGTTTATTTAAGTTCTCTGTATTGTTTCGGCTTAGTTATAAACCGCAAAACGAAATGAAGTACTGAGCGTGTATCAAGGAAATGCAAAATGCGAATAAAAAAATTGCTTTTTATTCGTCGATTAAAAAATATTTGTGTAGTTTTGCTTTAAATGATAAAGGCATATGTATGTATTGGGGGTAACATAATAATTAATTGATTTATGATATGAAAACAAAGGGACTGTTAAGGATAGTAGTATTATTCTTTTGTGTGATAGGATTTTCCGGGTGTAATGACGATGAATCTGAATTTTCATCTACTGAGATTCAACAAGCACTTTTTGATATGAAAGGCACGTACAAGGGTGCCGTGGAAGTTTCATATTATAGAGGTAAGGAAATTGCAACCTTTCCCGATGGAATAGCAGTGTCAAAAGATTCTCTAATATTTAAATTGCCTTTATCGCCTATTGCAGAGATGATTAAAGATGAGAACATATCACGGCACTTAAGGGAAATAGGTGATGTTGAAGTAAAAGCAGGATATGAATTCCATCAGATGGATCAAGGTGTCATGAACTTTGTCCTGCACCCTGAAAATATAGTCATTTTAGGCGGATATGGTGCTCCATTGTCAGTGAGAATAGAATTCTCTCAAAATTTTGGAGGTGATGCAGAAATATATAGCCAGTTTATGATGTTTAATATTTCACCGACAGAATTGTGGATAGACAATGAAAGATCAGAAGATTTTTCGCAGCTTGTTTATCATTTCAGGGGTAGTTATGAATGAGGTTTCACATAGAGTTTTCATGAGTAGAAGGTTTATCTTTTAAAAACACTCAAGGTCTTTTAGTTTTGTGAGTGCCGATAGTCATTCGGTGTACAGCCTGTCACCTTTTTAAAGATGAAACTAAAATATTGTACGTTGGGGTAACCCAACTGTTTAGCTACGGCAATAGGGCTATTGTCGTTTTTCTGTAATAAATGCTTGGCTTTCTCCAGTTGCTTGAATTGAAAGTATTCTTCCCATGTCTTGCCTGTCTCGAATTTCAGCAGGTCATTAAAATAGGCTGCCGAGAGATGAAGCTTTCCTGCAATATGGTAGGGTGTGGGGATCTTGCCGCTTTGTAGTCTACCGGAAGCAATGTAATCGTCGAGTATCTTTTCTGCTGTTTTTAAAATAGCTTTGTTTTTGTTTTCCCTTGTAATGAACTGACGTTCGTAGTAGCGTGTGCAATAGTCCAGAAAGAGCTCAATGTGTCTTGAGAGGATGGTGTTGCTGTGTGTGTCGATTGGATGATGTAACTCGTCCTCTATATTTTCGAGGCAACAGGTTATCTTTGATGTTTCGCGTTGGGAGAGATGGAGTGCTTCTTCTTTCCGGTATTGGAAAAAAGTATAGTTTTGGATATGGCTTTTCAATGAAGTCTGAGATAGTAGATTGGGATGAAAGGCTAATAGATACCCTTTGTCGGGAAGTGTGTTCTCTTCACTCATGCGAAATATCTCACCGGGCATGAGGAATACCATTGTCGTATTGGAAAAGTCGTAATACTTACGGCCGCAACAGCAGCTGTTGGGACATTCCTCAATGAGCAGGATGGTATAGAAATCAAACTTCACGGCTTCCTGTTTCAAATTGAGATTTTCCAAATTGATGATGCTTACTTGCGGATGCCATGTCTTGCAACCTAAGTTTCGATTGCACTCGCATACAGTCTTGAAGTCTAAAATCTTTTTCATTGTTCGGTTTCTGTTTCTTGCTCTGCAAAAGTAAATAATCATTCAGGCTTTCCTATTACCCGGATTACTGATTATATGACCTGATTTACAGCTTATAATGAGTAAGGTTGAAACTCATAGGTTAAGAAAACTGTAATTGAGGTTGGAACATCAGTAATTGAGGTACAATGAAATATGATGTAAACTGCTACTTTTGCTACAGTAAGAATTAATAATGAAACAGCATGAAAAAGTCATTAAGAAGTTTATGCGCAATAACGACGATAAGTCTTTGTGCCATGGGAAACCTGTTTGCGGTAGATAATAATTATTTTAATAGTGTTTATATGATAGATCAAAAACAAAGTTTAGTCCAGGAGTGGGATAAAGTATTCCCACAAAGTGATAAAGTGCATCACATGAAAGTGACTTTTCGTAATCGTTATGGTATCATCCTTGCTGCTGATATGTATATCCCTCGCAATGCTGAAGGAAAGCTGCCTGCTATTGCTGTAAGCGGTCCTTTCGGTGCGGTGAAGGAACAGTCGTCGGGGTTATATGCACAGGCCTTGGCGGAGCGTGGTTTTCTGACGATTGCCTTCGATCCTTCGTATACCGGAGAAAGTGATGGCGAACCCCGTTATGTGGCTTCGCCCGATATTAACACGGAAGATTTTTGTGCAGCAGTGGATTTTCTGTCCATTCGTGACGATGTGGATGCAGAGCGTATTGGTATTTTGGGTATTTGCGGATGGGGTGGTATGGCACTCAATGCAGCGGCTATCGATACCCGAATCAAGGCAACGGTTACGGTAACCATGTATGATATGAGCCGTGTGAATGCCAATGGCTATTTTGACTCAATGAATGCCGATGCACGTTACGAATTGCGTAAGCAGCTCAATGCTCAGCGCACGGAAGATGCGAGGAACGGTTCGTATGCTTTGGCCGGGGGAGTGGTGGACCCGTTGCCTGTGGATGCTCCCCGATTCTTGAAGGATTATCATAGTTATTATAAGACGGAACGCGGTTATCACAAGCGTTCGCTTAACTCTAACAATGGGTGGAACAAGACTTCTTCACTCTCTTTCATTAATATGCCTATACTTTCGTATAGTGATGAGATTCGGAGTGCTGTGCTGATGCTTCATGGAGAAAAAGCTCATTCGCGTTATTTCAGTGAAGATGCTTTCAAGAAGTTGAAAGGCGGGAACAAGGAGTTGCTAATCATTCCCGATGCCAGTCACGTGGATTTGTATGATAATCTAAACGTAATTCCGTTTGACAGAATAGAACGGTTCTTCCGTGAATATCTTAAATGAAAAATATTAGTCGGTTCATAGTGGTGGGTTTGTTGTTTCGTGAATTATAAGAGGATGGCTGTCTAAATAGGATGCTTCAATGGAGTGGACATGAATATAATGTATTTGCGGGATTTTCGTGTTTTTAATATAAGAAAAATGTGCTGTAAAGGAAATAGTTGGTGATAAAATGTTTGCCATCTTATTATAATTGTTACCTTTGTGGGTCTTATAATATGAAAAACAATGAAAATAACAATTCTACAAAGAAATATAGAATGGGCGAATCCTCAAGCAAATGTAGAGAGAGCTGATGAGGCTATTAATCGTTTGCCGGATGCCGATTTGTTTGTCTTACCCGAAATGTTCTCCACTGGTTTTTGTACCAAGCCGGAGGGTGTGGCCGAGAGTGCAGACAGTGAAACTTTGCATTGGATGCAGCGTAAAGCGGTCGAGCGTAACTGTGCTGTTGCCGGAAGTGTGGCAGTGCAGGAAAATGGAAAATATTATAACCGTTTCTATTTTGTACATCCTGACGGCTCGGTGCAGCATTATGATAAAAAGCATTTATTTACTTATGGAGGAGAGGATAAGCGGTTTACTGCCGGAACGCAAAGGGTGGTGGTAAACTATCGGGGTGTGCGTATTTTGTTGGAAGTATGTTACGATCTCCGCTTCCCGGTGTGGTCTCGTAATTTGGGCGACTATGATATGATACTTTATGTGGCCAGTTGGCCTACTCCCCGTGTAGATGCATGGAGTGCTTTGCTCCGTGCCCGTGCCATAGAAAATCAATGCTATGTGGCAGGAGTTAATCGGATGGGGACTGACCCGGCTTGTGACTATTCGGGTGGGAGCGCCATCATAGATCCATACGGAAAGACAATGGCCGAATGTCCGTGGAGTTGTGAAAGTGAAGTCACTGCAGAGATAGATATGGAGAAATTAGCAGCATTCCGTGAGAAATTTCCGGTGCTGAATGATGCCGATTCTTTTAGCTTGCTATAAAAAAGAACGGATAGAATCGAATAATAACTAATAAAATAAATAGATAATGGCAGAAAAAAGATTATTGTTGGGCGATGAAGCGATTGCCTTGGGAGCGATACATGCCGGAATATCGGGTGTGTATGCTTATCCGGGAACACCGTCTACAGAAATTACGGAATTCATTCAAAATAATAAGCTGGCACAGGAAAGAAATTTGCATAGTACGTGGTGTACGAATGAGAAGACGGCAATGGAGGCTGCCTTGGGCATGTCTTATGCAGGCAAGCGTGCTTTGGTCTGCATGAAGCATGTAGGTATGAATGTGGCTGCCGATGCTTTTGTCAATTCGGCTATTACGGGAGTGAACGGCGGACTGGTGGTGTTGGCTGCTGATGATCCTTCCATGCATTCTTCACAAAATGAGCAGGACTCCCGTTTTTATGGAAAGTTTGCGATGCTTCCCATTTTGGAACCGTCAAACCAACAAGAAGCTTATGATATGATGAATGATGCCTATACACTTTCGGAAGAATTGAAGTTGCCGGTATTGATGCGTGTCGTTACTCGTTTGGCACATTCACGTGCCGGTGTGAAAGTGGGGGAAGTAGGGGAAGAAAACCAACTGAATCCTGACAGTGAACGTACCCATTGGGTGCTATTGCCGGCCATTGCGCGCAATCAATATGCTGCTTTGATAAAGAAGCAAGAACAGCTGGAAAAGGTTTCAAGAAAGTCGCCATACAATGGTTTGGAAAATTTTAATCCTGACAGCTCTTATGAGTTTGGTATTATAGCTTGCGGTATCGGATATAATTATGTGAAAGAATGTGACACAGACGATTCACCTGTTCCTGTATTAAAAGTATCACAATATCCTTTACCGGCAGAAGAGATTCAGAAGATGGCTGATTGTTGCAAATATATTCTGGTTGTAGAAGATGGACAGCCTTTTGTCGAAGAACAGGTGAAAGCTCTTCTTTCTAGCGATTATACAGTGAAAGGTCGTTTGACCGGTGATCTTCCCCGTACGGGTGAATTGACTCCTGACAATGTGGGTAATGCTATCGGTTGGGCTACCAAATCTCCTTTTGTCACTCCGCAGGTGGTGATGCCCCGTCCTCCGGCTTTGTGTCAGGGTTGCGGTCACCGTGATGTGTACGATGCATTGAATAAGGTTGCTGCCGAATATCCCGGTGCACGTATTTTCGGTGATATCGGTTGTTATACTTTGGGTGCATTGCCTCCATTCCGTGCTATCGACAGTTGTGTGGATATGGGTGCTTCTATTACAATGGCAAAAGGTGCTGCGGATGCAGGTGTCTTTCCCGCTATTTCCGTTATCGGCGACTCTACCTTTACTCATTCGGGTATGACCGGATTGTTGGATGCCGTCAATGATAAAGCGAATATTACGGTTATTATTTCTGATAACCTGACCACAGCCATGACCGGTGGACAGGATTCGGCAGGTACAAATAAGTTTGAAGCCATTTGCCTGGGATTGGGGGTAGAGCCTGAGCATGTACGCGTGGTGGTTCCGTTGCCTAAGAACATGGAGGAAATAACTCGTATCATTCGTGAAGAAATAGAATATAAAGGAGTGTCTGTTATCATTCCGCGCCGTGAATGTGTGCAGACTTTAAATCGTAAATTGAGACAGAAAAGAGTAGAAAAGGCATGAGAAAAGATATTATACTTTCAGGGGTAGGAGGACAGGGTATCCTCACTATCGCTACTATTATAGGCGAAGCCGCAACTGTTGCAGGTCTTAACTTGAAGCAGGCCGAAGTGCACGGTATGAGTCAGCGGGGAGGTGATGTGCAGTCTAATCTCCGTCTTTCGGACGAAACAATCCATTCAGATCTCATTTCATTGGGGGAAGCGGATTTGATTATTTCTATGGAGCCTATGGAGGCTTTGCGCTATTTGCCTTATTTGGAAAAAGAAGGATGGGTGGTTACTTCTGCAAATCCGTTTAAGAATATTCCCAATTATCCCGATGAGGAAGAATTGATGAAGACGCTGAATAGTCTTCCGCGTGTTTCCAAACTGGAAATAGAAGATATAGCGAAGGAAAATAATATGCCGAAATGTGCGAATGTCATCTTGTTGGGCATGGCTGCTAAATTTATTGGAATTCTGTCACCTGAACAACTGCGCGAAAGTATCGGTCGGGTGTTCGCTTCTAAAGGTGAGAAGATAGTGGAAATGAATAAGCGGGCTTTTGATATAGGTTTGGAAGCGGCAAAGAATCGGTAGGATGCTATGAAAATATTTAGTGAAGAATTGGTAGAAAGAGCTGTGTCGGAACTGCATATTGCCGACCTCTCACAGGCAACTATCGGCGATGTGCTGTTGGTTGCTCAATATTTGGAGAAAGAAACCGGTATTCCTTTTATTCGGATGGATCAAGGCTCTCCGGGGCTTCCTGCCAATCAAATAGGTATAGAGGCCGAGAAAGCAGCGCTCGACCGGGGGGTCGGTTCACAATATCCGGCCGCTGCGGGTGTGGCTGAATTAAAGAATGAAGCTTCTCGTTTTGTAAAGGCATTTATGAATGTAGAAATTTCTCCGCGTGCCTGTGTGCCGACTACGGGTTCGGTTGCAGGTTCGTTCGGTTCGTTTATTGCTTGTACGCAGCGCATTTCCGGAAAAAATAAAGTATTGTTTATCGATCCCGGATTTCCGATTCAGAAATCCCAGCTTCGCATTATAGGGGTGCAGTGGGAAGAATTTGATATTTATGCTTATCGGGGGGCTGCTTTGCATGATAAATTGGAAAGCATGTTGAGTACGGGCGAAATTGCTGCTATCGTATACTCCAATCCGAATAATCCGGCATGGATTTGTCTGGAAGAGGAAGAATTGGCTATTATCGGTGAACTGGCAACAAAATATGATGTGATTGTGATGGAGGACTTGGCTTATTTCTGCATGGATTTCCGTCGTGATTTGGGACATCCGTTTGAGCCGCCTTATCCTCCTACAGTAGCGCATTATACGGATAATTATATTCTGATGTTGTCTTCTTCCAAGATTTTCAGTTATGCGGGTCAGCGTATGGCATTGACATGTATTAGTGATAAGTTGTTCGACCGACAGTATCCGGCATTGGCAGAACGCTATAAAGATGCAGGTGTCTTCGGACCTACTTTGATAGCTTCCATTCTTTATATGATAACTTCAGGTTGTACGGCATCTACTCAATATGCTTATGCAGAGATGCTCCGTTTGTCTACCGAAGGTAAGATTAATTTTGTGGAGGATACGCGTGAGTATGCCCGTCGTGCCGAACGCATGAAGAAGATATTTACCGACAACGGTTTCCACATTGTTTATGATTATGATGCGACTCAGGTGGTTGGAGACGGATTTTTCTTCACTATCGGTTATGGCAAGATGAAAGGTGGTGAGTTACTGCGTGAATTGTTGTATTATGGTGTGAGCAGTATTTCTCTTTCCACTACCGGAAGTGAGCAGGAAGGTGTGCGGGCTTGCACATCAAGAATGAGAGAGGAGCTGTATCCTGTCATGGAAGAACGTATGAAAGCTTTCCATGAAGACCATCCATGATAGATGAAAGACTAACACAAATAAAATCAATCTATTACTATGATTTGGAACAAAAATAAAGAATGTATGAGTCGGGATGAGATGCATGCGCTTCAAAGCAAGCGTTTGCAGAAATTGGTTGCACTGGTCTATCATAATGTCCCGTTCTATCGTAATAAGATGCAGGAGATGGATTTGTCTCCCGATGATATCCGTAGCATTGATGATATCGTGAAACTTCCTTTTACTACCAAACAGGATTTGCGGGATAATTATCCTTATGGGCTTCAGGCTGCTCCTGCTTCTGAAATAGTGCGTGTACATGCCTCTTCGGGCACTACCGGAAATCCTACTATTGTAGGTTATACCCGTCGTGACTTATCTGTGTGGTCGGAAGTAATGTCTCGTTGTCTTGCCGCTTATGGGGTGACCCGGGAAGATACGTTCTCGGTGAGTTATGGCTATGGCTTGTTTACCGGTGGTTTGGGTGCTCATTATGGTGTGGAAAATTTAGGTGCAACGGTTATTCCGGCGTCTACGGGAAATACTGAAAAGCATGTGCGTCTGATTCGTGATTTAGGTATAACCGGTATCGCTTGTACTCCATCATACGCCCTTTATCTGGCAGAAACGGTGGAACGAATGGGGCTTACCAAAGATGATATAAAATTGCGTATCGGTGCTTTTGGTGCAGAACCTTGGACAGACAATATGCGTAAGGAAATAGAAGAGCGGTTGGGCTTGAAAGGTTATAATCTGTATGGATTGAGCGAAATCATGGGACCGGGCGTTTCCTTCGAGTGCCAGGAACAAAATGGCTCTCATATCAATGAAGACCATTTCTACCCTGAAATAATCAATCCTGAAACATTGGAACAACTTCCCAGCGGGCAGCAGGGTGAATTGGTATTCACTACGCTCACCAAAGAGGGAATGCCGTTGTTGCGTTACCGCACAAAGGATTTATGTTCGTTGATGGAGGGTACTTGCGCTTGTGGTCGTACCAGTGTTCGTATGAGCCGCATCATGGGACGTAGTGATGATATGTTGATTATTCGTGGCATCAATGTCTTTCCTTCACAAGTGGAAAGTGTTATTTTGGGAATGCCTGAATTTGAACCTCAGTATATGCTGGTTGTCGACAGGCAAAATAATCTTGATATTCTTCAGGTTCAGGTGGAGGTTCGTCGTGACTTCTTCTCAGATGATTTAGGACGTATGCTTGCTATGAAAAAGACATTGAGTGACAAATTAAAGAGTGTGCTTTCTATCAGTGCGGATATTAAACTGATGGAGCCGAACAGTATCAGTCGTAGTGAAGGAAAGAGCAAGCACGTGATAGATAAACGAGTATTAAAATAAAAACTTTACGCAATATGACAATTAAGCAATTATCTGTTTTTCTGGAAAATAAAACCGGAAGAATTAATGATGTAGCAAAGACGTTGGCGAAGTATGACATTAATATGCACGCGTTCAGCATGGCTGAGTCTACAGATTTTGGAATCCTTCGTCTGATTGTTTCTGATGTCGATAAAGCAGTGGAAGTGCTCCGTGCAGAAAACTTTGCTGTAATGCTGACCGATGTGGTATGTATCAGTTGCCCGAATGTAGCAGGTTCGTTGTCGGCAATCCTGGAATGTCTGGCTGTCGAACAAATCTTTATTGAATACATGTATGCTTTTGCTCAGGGTGATACGGCAAATGTGGTTATACGTCCTAATGATTTGAAGAAATGCGTGCAAGTATTGGAGAAATGTCAATGTGATATTTTGAATAAAAATAATCTGTAAGATTTCCGCATATTCGTTTGGGAAAAGAAAAAGAGGCAGTCTCGCTGTGTAGGGACTGCCTCTTTTTTGCAGAGTAGGTTATTATTGATTATTCAGCAATACAAATAGAAACACGGTTTTCTTCAGCTGTTGAGAACGGCTGAACTGTGTCACCTTTGTAATCTACATTAATTCTGTTTTCAGTGATACCTTTGGCTTTCAAAGCTTCTGCAACGGCGTTGGCACGTTTTTGCGAGATAGTTTTGTTGTAAGCGGCAGTACCGGTTTGAACGTCTGCATAACCGGTGATAGTTACTTTAGCATTAGGATATTTATTCAAATAGTCCACGATGCTGTTTACTTTACCCAGTTCGGCTTCTTTAATTTTAGAAGAGTTGATAACGAAGAAGATGTTTTCTGTCAATGCTTCAACTTTTACAGGTTTGGGCTCTTCCTTTACAACCGGTTGCGGTTTAGGCTCTTCTTTTTTAGGAGCAGGAGCTGGAGCCGGTTCATAATAAACAGGTTCTGTCTTCTTGTAAGTCTTGCCAAACTTGAATGTAAAACCTACCAATCCGTTGAATTGCCAGTCTGCATTACCTGCTTTCTTTGAATTGTATTTATCGGATAACGCATTGGCATTTACTTCTAAGTTGACGAATACATGGTCGCTCAAACGAATGTTTGCGCCTAAACCTCCGCGTCCTACAATAAAGTTTTTGCTGTCATTCCATAAATATCTTAACTCATGTCCCTGTGCGTTGATAGTCACAGCTTCGTCATTGTCAAATGCATGGTTGAAACCTACTCCTAAGAAACCATAAGCATTGAATACACGTTTGGGATTGAATTTGCAGAATAAAGCACTTAAGTCCAACATAGCATCTACGTTGCCCTGTACAAATTTATATTTATACACGGTGGAAGGAGAAGCCCATGCTCCTTTAGCTTCCCAAGCACTTACTCCGGCACGCAGACCAAATAACGGGCTGAATTGGTAACCCCCTGTAACTTGTGCAGCTGGTGATATCAAATCCGAGAAACTAGCTTCACCCAAAGTATGGCTGGCACCGCCTTGAATTTGCATAAACCAATGAGGGTTGAACACCACTTTACCTTCTTCTTTCACTTCCTGAGCAAAAGAACTAACTGTGCAAAGAGAGAATGCACAGATTAAGAATTTCTTTGTTAAATTTGATAGTCCCATTTTTAAAAATATTTTGGTGATTCTGCAAAGGTATAAAAAAATAATATATCAACACGTTTTTTCACAAAAATATGTTGATATACTAATAAAACCGGAATTTAAGCTTACCAAATGAGACTGTAATCGGTTTAGAACAAACTCCAGGCTACGGTTAATCCTGCCATAACAATGGCTACCATACTCATTAATTTAATAAGTATATTCAGGCTTGGACCGGATGTATCTTTAAACGGATCTCCTACTGTGTCTCCGGTGACAGTCGCTTTGTGTACTTCACTGCCTTTGCCGCCAAAATTGCCTTCTTCCACATATTTCTTGGCGTTATCCCATGCACCGCCCGAATTTGCCATGAAAATAGCGAGAACAAAACCGGATGACAAACCGCCAATCAGCAGTCCGATTACTCCCGGAACACCAAATAAGAGTCCGGTGGCAATGGGAGCAATAATAGCCAGCAGAGATGGGAATACCATTTCTCGTTGTGCACCTTTGGTTGAAATTTGTACACATCGTGCGTAGTCGGGTTCGGCTTCACCGGTCAGAATCCCTTTTATTTCCCGGAATTGTCTGCGTACTTCTTCCACCATGTGGGCAGCTGCACGTCCTACTGCGTTCATTGTCAGTCCGCAGAATAAAAATGCCATCATGCTACCGATAAAAATTCCCGAAAGAACTTTCGGATTCATCAGTGTTACATCATAGTACAGCATATAATCGGTGAAACTTGCATTGTGTACTTCAACAGTAATGCCGTTGGGCAGTTCTAAAATTGTTTGTCCCAATCGAGTCAGTCCGATACGTATTTCTTCTATGTATGATGCCAGCAGTGCCAGACCTGTGAGTGCTGCAGAACCGATGGCAAATCCTTTTCCGGTTGCGGCTGTCGTATTACCCAACGAATCGAGGGCGTCTGTGCGCTTGCGCACTTCTTCACCCAATCCACTCATTTCTGCATTGCCTCCGGCATTGTCGGCTATCGGACCGTAAGCATCAGTAGCAAGAGTGATGCCCAAGGTGGAAAGCATTCCTACAGCGGCAATTCCGATACCATACAGCCCCATGGAAATATTGGCAAAATCAAAACCTGATGCGAGCCAATAAGAAAGGATAATTCCGACTACTACCGCCAAGACGGGGATAGTGGTAGATACCATACCCAGCCCGATACCTGAGATGATTACGGTGGCCGGACCGGTCTTTCCGCTTTCGGCCAAACGTTGTGTTGGTTTATATGATTGAGAAGTGTAATATTCGGTAGAACGTCCGATGATAATTCCTACTATCAATCCGATAACTACGGCAAATGAGATATTTACCCAATTTTGTAAATTCAGTATCCAAAGGATAAGGAAAGTTGCAACGACTATTAAAGCAGAACTTAAGTTTGTTCCGACAGCCAGTGAGCCTAATAACTCTTTCATGCCTGCATTTTCTTTTGTTCTGACGGAGAAGATTCCTATAATGGAAAGGAGAATGCCTACAGCAGCAATCAACATTGGTGCGATAACAGCTTTAAATTGCATGGTTGTATCGTTTGTACCTATATAGGCAGCAGCCCCCAATGCAGCAGTGGCGAGAATCGAGCCGCAATAGCTTTCGTACAAGTCTGCCCCCATACCGGCTACATCGCCAACATTATCACCTACATTGTCGGCAATGGTTGCCGGATTGCGTGGGTCGTCTTCGGGGATGCCGGCTTCTACTTTGCCTACAAGGTCGGCACCCACATCGGCTGCTTTGGTATAAATTCCTCCTCCGACACGTGCAAATAAAGCCTGTGTGCTGGCTCCCATACCGAATGTCAGCATGGTGGTGGTAATGATACACAATTTGGCAGATGGATTCATGACGTCTGCCGGAATACATTTATCCAGCAATAGATACCAGAACGAAATATCAAACAGGCCGAGTCCTACCACCACCAGTCCCATGACTGCTCCGCTTCGGAAAGCGATACGCAGACCTTTGTTTAAAGAGCTACGGGCTGCATTGGCGGTACGTGCTGAAGCATACGTTGCGGTCTTCATTCCCAAAAAGCCGGAAAGCCCGGAGAAGAAACCGCCGGTAAGGAAGGCAACGGGCACCCAGGCGTTTTGCAGATGGAAGCCGTAAGCCATAACGGAGAATAGAATAACCAGCCCCAGGAATACCATTCCCACTACCTTGTATTGCTGTTTGAGATAGGACATGGCGCCTTGACGTACATACAGAGCGATTTTCTCCATTGTAGGAGTTCCTTCGCTTTCACGCATCATTTGTTTGTAGAAATACCAAGCGAGTACCAACGCCAATAAAGAGGCGATGGGTACAATCCAGAAAAGATAGGTTTCCATACGCAGTATTGATTTAGAAGTTACTTCCCAAAGATAAAAAAAATAAGTGATATTCAAAGGTATAGGACCACTTTTTTATTTGTTAAGGGAAAAAGAGAACCAGTTGGAATATTGTGGGTTATCAGGTTTATGGAATATGCCGGAGGTGCCTGAGGGAGGCTTTTCGGGTAGCGGAAGAATTTTACCGTTTCAAGCGATAAAGTTACCCGGATTCATCTAAGTATCCGGATGATAAAATAATAAATTGTATGGGAATAGTTATTTCCCATACAATTTATCTATCAAGTCACTGCGGCCTATCTTGCGTAATTCATTGATGATAGCACGGCGTTCTTCGGGTTTATACCAGAAAAAGAACATTCGTTGCGCCAATTTTTCCTTTTGCGTCTTGGCAGAAAAGACCGGTTGCAAAGTATAGGGATGATAGCCTGTATACCAGGCTTCGGTAGCAATGGTCATGGGAGTGGGAGTGAAGTCCTGTACCTGTTCCAGATGGAAGTCCAACCTTTTGGTGATAACTGCCAGCTCTGCCATATCTTCTTCTGTGCATCCGGGATGGCTGCTTATAAAATAAGGAATGATTTGCTGTTTCAGATTCAGCTCCCTGTTCACTTTATCGAATGTTTTCTTGAATTCATAGAATTGTGCGAACGAAGGCTTCCGCATGATATGCAATACTTGATCGCTGGTATGTTCGGGGGCAACTTTCAGTCGTCCGCTCACATGTTTGGCTATCAGCTCGCGTGTATATTCGGCTGTGCTTCGGTTTATCGCCGGGTCTTTACTTTGGTATTGCAACAGGTCATAACGTACACCGCTTCCGATAAAGCTTTTCTTTATTCCCGGTATGGCATCTACCGAGCGATAGATGTCGAGCAGCGGGCGATGGTCGGTATTCAGATTCGGACATACTTTGGGATGGATGCAGGACGGGCGTTTGCAACGGCGGCATTTGTTTTCATCCATTCCGTGCATGGCATACATATTGGCACTCGGTCCTCCCAAATCGCTCAGATAACCTTTGAAATCAGGCATTTCTGTAATCTCTTTCACTTCTTTCAGGATGCTTTCCTTGCTTCGGCTGACTATGAACTTTCCCTGGTGGGCAGAAATGGTACAGAAAGCACATCCGCCGAAACATCCCCGGTGGAGATTGACGGAGAATTTAATCATATCATAAGCCGGGATGCGTTTCCCTTTGTATTTGGGATGGGGCAGCCGGGTGTATGGCAAGTCGAAAGACATATCCAGTTCGCCCTGTGTCATGGGAGGGTAGGGAGGATTGACCACTACGGTCTTGTTTCCCACATCCTGCAGGATGCGGGAAGCTTCGTATTTATTGCTTTCCTCTTCGATGAAGCGGAAGTTTTCGGCTTGTTTCTTCTTATCTTTCAGACACTCTTCATGAGAGTGGAGGATGATATCCGGTTTTTCTTTACTGTGCTCGGATGATGTGCTGATGTTTTGGAGCGGACACACGGGGTCTTCCTTACGGATTATGTAGGCTGTTTGTAAGATATCATGTGGAACAGGAAGACCGGCTGCTATAGGAGCAGACCCGTGTGTCTGTCCGGCAGCAGCCGTCAGTGCTTTCATCCTTCTGCAAAGTTCCGTAATCGGCTTTTCCCCCATTCCATAAATAAGCAAATCTGCTCCCGAATCTATTAAAATAGACTTCTGCACACAATCCTGCCAATAGTCATAATGGGTGACGCGGCGTAAGGAAGCCTCTATACCTCCCAAGATGACAGGCACATCCGGGTATAGTTTTTTAAGAATCTGTGTATATACAATGCTGGGATATTCGGGACGCATGTCGTGGCGGCCGTCGGGAGTATAAGCATCCTCGCTGCGCAAACGCTTGTTGGCAGTGTATTTGTTTACCATGCTGTCCATACATCCGGCGGACACACCGAAAAAGAGGCGTGGACGTCCCAGCTTCTTAAAATCGCGCAGGTCATCACGCCAGTTGGGTTGAGGCACAATGGCCACTTTCAAACCTTGCGCCTCTAATAATCGTCCAATTACTGCCGGACCAAATGAAGGATGATCTACGTAGGCGTCACCGCTGAACAAGATTACGTCCAGTTCATTCCATCCGCGCATCTCTACTTCTTTCTTGGTTGTCGGCAACCAGTCTGTAAGTTTGTATTCTTTCAATGATAAATACTGTTTTTTTTGTTTTGCTACAGAGAACACAGAGATTGTTTATTATATCTCTTCTTCATCTTTATTTTTCTCTTTCTCCCATTGGATATAAAGCAGAATGAGTTGATGAAGTCCGAAAGCTTTCATGTTATTATGATAAATTACATCGATACAAAGGTCGAGCAGCTCTTTATTGTTTCCTTCCTCGCTGGTTATCAGTGAACGGATATTCAACTTCAGTTTCTCCAGCACCGACTCGTCCACGATACCGTTGCTGTCTATCAGATGCTGGAATAAAGCATATTTCTCAATAGTTTGCAGGTTCTCTTCTGAGATTTCCATGCTGCGTGTGCCGGAGGCATTAGTCTGTATAGTGTACATAGTCGTTTAATTTTAATGGTTTATACGGACAAAGTTAGGCGTTTTTATGAAATAACCTCTTATTTGTTCTTTTATTTTCGTTTAAAAATATCACTTGCTGCCAAAGAAGCCCAGGATGGCACTCATTACCCGTGCTCTTTCCTTCACTCCCTGAATGCTTTCAAAGGGGAAACCCAGGACAAAAGTCCGATATTTGCCTTTATAGGCGATACCGGCACTGTAACTGCCCGGATTATATACAAAAGCGGAGTAAGCAGGGGCTATCGGGGTCAGACAGTCGGGAGCGGGTACGGCGTATGTTTGCTCGTTGATAGTGCGGGGAATACTGAAACGGGTGTTGGCTCCATATATTTCTCCCGAAGTGGAATTTATCATGCTGCCTCCGAAACTATATTTTAATATGTTTTCGGTGAAGTTCAGTGCTGTGGGACTGTTCATGTTGCTTCCTATATACGAGCCGCTGAGCATCAGGTTGCCGCCTCCTTGACAATAGGTTGTGAGCAACTGTTGCAATGTGTGGGAGAAAGGACGCCTGTCGGCTCCGAATATCAGGTCTGTAATGGGGTAATCTGCCAGCCGGACAAAACCATTTTCAACGGCTTCATCACTACACGATACAAAAGAGTATCCTCCGGCTGCCTGGATGGCTTTTCCATGAATGAACGGATAATCGAAAGTATTTCCGGCTATCAACATTCCTTCCAGTTCGCTGCCGCTATATCCCAGCCCGTCTTTAGTTTCCCGTCCTATGCGGCTGCGGTCGAAGCTTTGTTGCGTTCCGCAGAAGGCGGGTGTATTTATATAAGGTATTCCCGGATCCGTATTCAAGTCAAAGCCTTGCAAGAAAGGAGATCCTACGGTAGCAGGTCTGCTTAAACGGTCGAATCCGTTGACTATCAAGATTGTTCCTTTACTTTTCTTTGCCTGATAGGCTGACAGGATTTCGGAAGGAAAACTTTCTCCGCCCTTGTTGACTGCGGTTACTTTGAAACTATATACCAGTCCCGGTTCGGCTTCGAAGGTATATTCAGTACCGCGTACTAACGTTCCATTGTCAAATCCACCATGTCCCAGACGGGTATAGACTATGTATTGTTGAGCTTTGGCAGTCGGTTCCAACGGGTCGTCTACCGCTTGCCAAGTTAGTTGGAAGGTGTTTTTCCTACTTCCGGAGTGAATGGCAAAGTTATTTACCGGTAAAGGTTGGACTACGTAATCCGTCCCATGCATGGTACTCAGGTATTTTAGTATGGATTTGTAAACAGAACGTCCTACGGTAAACTTGAAACGCGGATCGTGCCCCAATTTCAAATCGGCGAAGTTCTGGTGGGAGAGGAGTTCCAGAATCATCGAGGGAACGGCAGGCAGACGGGTCTCGCTGTAATTGCGGTTCCACAGGCTGCGGCGTTGCCACCGGATACCGAATTGGGCGGAGATATCCTGTTGCAGACCGGTCAGTACCATGTCCGCCAAGTCGCGGGAAGCATAACGGGAGATTCCAGCCTGGAGATTATAAATACCGAGCATCATATCGCCACCTTGAGCGAGGGCGCTTCCCTTAATATGGATTTGGTGTTTGCCAAAGGCATAGGCTATGTGGGAGCGGATAAGAACAAGACGGAGGATATGACCATAGACACAATTGCGGTGGACTCCATTTATACGCCTATCACAAAGGTGAATTACGCTGTGGAGACTGCGCGCGTGGGCCGCAGCTCAGATTATGACAGGCTTGTATTGGACGTATGGACTAACGGCTCCATTAATCCCAAGGAAGCGGTCAGCCTGGCTGCCAAAATCATGAACGACTACCTGGCGCTGTTCATTAATCTGGTGGACAACGTAGGCGGCCTGGAAATGATGGTGGAAAAGGAAGAGGAGAAGAAAACCAAAGTCCTGGAGATGACTATAGACGAGCTGGATTTATCCGTGAGGTCATATAACTGTCTTAAGCGCGCCGGTATCAATACCGTAGACGAGCTTATACAGCGGGACGAGGTGGACATGATGAAGGTGCGCAATCTGGGCAGAAAATCCCTTGAAGAAGTGCGCCAGAGGCTTGCCTCCCTTGGTCTGTCCCTGAAAAAGGGCGACGAATAAACGGTTATAATTCCTGGCGTTCAGCCGGCAATGAGCGGCAGGGCAGTATGAATATGGAGATATGCCGGAGAAAAGGAGCAGAAAATGCCTGGTAACAGAAAGCTTAACCGTCCCAGCGAC
>OLWW01000372.1_pt1 | contig 27106 bp, 27 predicted proteins | sample 1673991 | NCBI WGS metagenome assembly OLWW01 (sample SAMEA103958136, study PRJEB25191) | human gut metagenome
CTTTTGGACGGGCGACGCCCGTTTTCTTTCTCGGGAAAGAAAATGGGGGTCGCATTCGTGCAGCGCCTGCGGCGCTGCTTTCCCCGCGCCCGCAGGGCGCGTCCCCCCCCTTTGGGGGTATAAAAAAGAGGGCATCTCTTCGAGATACCCCCTTTTATCATCCTAACAGGGTTTGGAGCAAGGGGTTCCTGCTCCCCTTTCGCGCTCTTAGAGCGCTTTGAGAAGGCCGGTGGCCTCGTTGAACTCGTTGATGAGCTCGTCGAGCTCCTTCGCCTGCGCGTGGACAGCGTCCCACGTGCCCTTGGTGTCGTACCAGAGGGCGTTGAGGTCCTTGACGTCGCGCGCCTGCTGCTCGACCCAGGTGTAGTACTTGAGGTTGTGGATGCGCTTGCGGTCCTCGTACGTCAGCTCCATCATGCTGTCAGTCTTCAGGCCGAGCATGTGCAGGTTGTGGTCAAGGCGGGCTTCCTCTTCGCTGTAGGCGCCGTGCTTCTCGTTGAGCTCCTCAATGCGGCTGCCGTACATCACAGCGGAGTCGGTCAGAACGGTGCAGACGACATCGTCCTCGGTCAGCTCATAGTACTTGGCCATCTTGATGCAGCACAGGACGTTTGCAATGCCGGAGATGCCGAGCCAGGTGAGCTTTTCGATGAGCTCGTCGGAGAGCTTGAGCTCTTCCTTGAGGTACTTCTTGCCCTCTGCCGTGTTGAAAAGGCGCAGCAAACGCTGGGAATCCTCGTCGTCGATGGCGATGGCCATGTCAGTGTTCTTCACGTTGTGGATCCAGGGGATGTGCTTGTCGCCGATGCCCTCAATGCGGTGGCCGCCGAAGCCGTTATTCAGGATCGTCGGGCACTGGAGCGCTTCGCCCACGCCGAGCTTCATGCCTGGATAACGCTCCTTGAGGAGGTCGCCCGCGCTCATCGTACCGGCGGAACCGGATGTGAAGCACGCGCCCGCGAGACGCTGGCCGGGCTTCTTCACGGCCTCGAAGAGGTCTGCAAGGGCGTAGCCCGTGACATTGTAGTGCCACAGCGGGTTGCCCATCTCTTCAAACTGGTTGAAGATCATCATGCTGGGGTCCTGCTTGAGCTCCCAGGTCTTGTCGAAAATCTCCTTGACGTTGGACTCGCAGCCCGGCGTCGCGATGACCTGACCGGCGATCTTGCTGAGCCACTCAAAGCGCTCCTTGCTCATCTCCGCGGGGAGAATGGCGACGGAGTCGACGGCGAGGAGCTTCGAGTTGAACGCGCCGCCGCGGCAGTAGTTACCGGTGGAGGGCCACACGGCGTGATGATACGTCGCGTCGAACTGGCCGGTGACGAGGCGCGGGGCGAGGCAGCCGAACGAAGCGCCGACCTTGTGGCAGCCCGTGGGGAACCACTTGCCCGCCATGGCGAGAATGCGGCAGGGAACGCCGGAGAGCTCGGACGGAATTTCAACATAATTCGGCACGGCCTGATAGAGGCCGCCGGACTCCTTGGCCTCGTTCTTCCACGTAATACGGAAGAGGTTCAGCGGGTTGACGTCCCAAAGGCCGACAGTTTTGAGCTTTTCCTGAATTTTCTCAGGGATGGTCTCAGGATGCTGCATCTGCGCGATGGTCGGGATGATAACGTTGTTTTCCTTGGCCTTCTCAATGTTGTGCTGCAGGCCGGTCTTGTTGATGGTCAAATCGATCTTGCCCATGGTTCACTTCTCCTCCTGTTGTTTGTCAATATAAGAATATAGTGTGTATTTGGATATGCCGAAGTATTTTGCGATCTTGTCTCCGGACTTTGTGACGAGGAATGCTCCGTTCTGGCTCAAAAAACCGATGGCGCGCATCTTATCTTCCTTGTTCATCAGCGCGACGGGTTTACCGACAAGCGCGACCGACTGGGCGATGAGCTCATCCAAAAGGTCGTTGACGTTCACGATCTTTTCCGGCTCGCTCTGCGTCTTATCCTTTGTGTCGATCAACTCGTGCACCGCATCCTCGACCATCAGGAGCGAGGAAATGTCGTAATTGATGCCAAGGATTGCGGCGACCTTGCCGTTCCTGCCGCGGATATACATGGTAGAGGACTTGAGGATCTTCCCGTCCGGCGTTTTGGTGAGGTAGCTCAAGTGGTCGCTCGGCTGCGCGTCGGCCTGACGCACCTGCTCTAAAACAACGTGCGACGCGCCGTCGCCCACCTTGCGGCCTGTGACGTGACCGTTCTCGATGGCAATGATGGAATACTCGGGGTGCTTGGCGCCCACATCGTGGATCACCACCTCGCAATGGCTGCCAAAGGTCGCGGCGATGCCCTTTGCGACCTGCTCCAGGGTCTTCAGCGTTGCGGCTTCTATGGTCTATCCCTCCTCTGATCGCCCGTCCGCCCTATTTTGCTGTGCAAATTGCACAGCTTTCCATCGGAACGGGCATGTTCTTTCATCCCTATAATACCATAAATTGATCGAATTGCAATCACTTTCTTAAAAAATTTTTGAAATGCAAATTTTTTGTTTGACAACTGCCGTTCTTATGCTATGATAAAGATAGTGTAACAGAAAATTGATCTCGATCGACAGAAAATACTATTACTTTTAACGGAGGTTTTACCATGGATTTCGAAGCCATCAAGAAAGCCGCACAGGCCTATGGCCCCGATATGACCCGCTTCCTGCGTGATATGATCGCCATCCCCAGCGAGAGCTGCGAGGAAAAGGGCGTCGCCCACCGCATCGCCGAGGAGATGAAGAAGCTCGGTTACGATAAGGTCGAGTTCGACGCGCTCGGCAACGTCATCGGCTGGATGGGCTCGGGCGACAAGATCATCGCCATCGACTCCCACATCGACACCGTCGGCATCGGCAACCGCGAAAACTGGACGCACGACCCGTACGAGGGCTACGAGGATGACAAGGTCATCTACGGCCGCGGCGGCAGCGACCAGGAGGGCGGCATGGCTGCGGCGGCCTACGGCACGAAGATCATGAAGGACCTCGGCCTCATTCCCGAGGACTACAAGATCATGGTCGTCGGCTCCGTGCAGGAGGAGGACTGCGACGGCATGTGCTGGCAGTCCATTGTCAACGAATACTTCAAGGGCCCCGAGGACGCGAGAAACCAGATCGAATTCGTCATCTCCACCGAGCCGACCGACGGCGGCATCTACCGCGGTCACCGCGGCCGCATGGAGATCCGCGTCGACATGCACGGCGTCTCCTGCCACGGCTCCGCCCCCGAGCGCGGCGACAACGCCATCCACAAGATGGCCGAGGTGCTGCTCAACGTGCGCGACCTGAACGAGAACGACGCCGCTGACGACAAGGAGATCAAAGGCCTTGTCAAGATGCTCGATCCAAAGTATAATCCTGAGCATTGGGAGGATGCGCGCTTCCTTGGCCGCGGCACCTGCACCACGAGCCAGATCTTCTTCACCTCTCCCTCCCGCTGCGCCGTCGCCGACAGCTGCTCGATCTCCATCGACCGCCGCATGACTGCGGGCGAGACCTATCAGTCCTGCCTGAAGGAGATTGAAGACCTGCCCGCGTGCAAGAAGTACGCGAACGACATCAAGGTCTCCATGTACATGTACGACCGTCCGTCCTGGACCGGCCACGTCTACGAGACCGAGGCTTTCTTCCCCACCTGGATCAACAAGGAGACCGCGCCCCACGTGCAGGCGCTCGTCGACGCGCACCACGCTCTCTGGGGCACCGAGCGCATCGGCGCGGACGAAAAAGCCATGTCCACGCGCACTGGCCGTCCCTTAACTGACAAGTGGACGTTCTCCACGAACGGCGTCTCTATTCAGGGCCGCTACGGCATCCCCTGCGTCGGCTTCGGCCCCGGCGCTGAATCTCAGGCCCACGCGCCCAACGAGATCACCTGGAAGCAGGACCTCGTCACCTGCGCGGCGCTGTACGCGGCTGTCCCCGGTCTCTACAAGCCCGAGAACAAGGACGGCTCTGCCACCTCCTTCCGTCAGGAGTTAACGGGCAATAATATCAAATAACGTGCTTCGCCCGTCATTTGATATTAAGAGGCTGCACTCCGCTTCGCGCCTCGCCTTTGGCTCGACGCGCGCTGCGTGAGAAGTGTTTTTTGCCACGCGCATGTCGCGGCAAAAAAACGGATCAAGATCATTTGCGCCGTGCGCGGCGCAAATATTTCAAACGATTTTTAATATACTATAAAATAAAGGAGAAAATTATCTATGAGCAAGACTGTTGAACTGGCACGCCACCTTGAGACTCTGCACATCAATAACATGTACAAGAGCGACTTCTACTGGACGTGGGACAAGAGCGACGAGGAGATCGACGCGGTCTTCACCGTGGCCGACGCGCTGCGCGACCTGCGCGAGCGCAACAAGAACACGAAGATCTTCAATTCCGGCCTCGGCATTTCGATCTTCCGCGACAACTCCACGCGCACGCGCTTCTCGTTTGCCTCCGCGTGCAACCTGCTGGGTCTTGAGGAGCAGGTGCTCGATGAAAAGAAGTCCCAGATCGCACACGGCGAGACCGTGCGCGAGACGGCGAACATGGTCTCGTTCATGGCCGACGTCATCGGCATTCGCGACGATATGTTCATCGGCGAGGGCCACAAGTATCAGAAGACCTTCATGGACGCGCTCGAAGAGGGCTACCGCGACGGCATCCTTGAACAGCGCCCGACGCTTGTGAACCTCCAGTGCGACGTCGACCACCCGACGCAGTGCATGGCCGATATGCTCCACATCATCCACTACTTCGGCGGCGTGGAGAACCTCAAGGGCAAGAAGGTCGCCATGACATGGGCCTATTCCCCGAGCTACGGCAAGCCCCTCTCCGTCCCGCAGGGCGTTATCGGCCTCTTCACCCGCTTCGGTATGGATGTTACCCTCGCTCACCCCGAAGGCTACGAGGTCATGCCCGAGGTCGAGGAGATCGCCAAGAAGAACGCGGCGGCCACCGGCGGCAGCTTCAAGAAGTGCAACGACATGAAGGAAGCCTTCAAGGACGCCGACATCGTCTATCCCAAGTCCTGGGCGCCGTTCAAGGCCATGGAGGAGCGCACGAAGCTCTATCAGGCTGGCGACAAGGACGGCATCGACGAGCTGGAGAAAAAGCTGCTCGCGCAGAACGCCGAGCACAAGGACTGGGCCTGCACCGAAGAGATGATGAAGCTCACCAAGGACGGCAAGGCGCTCTATCTCCACTGCCTGCCCGCCGACATCACCGGTCTTTCCTGCCCTGAGGGCGAGGTCGACAACAGCGTGTTCGACCGTTACATCGTGCCTCTGTACAAGCAGGCTTCCTACAAGCCGTATATCATCGCCGCAATGATGTTCCTCGCGCAGGTCAAAGACCCCGTCCGCGCGCTGATGGAGATGGATAAGTCCGGCGAAGAGCGCAAGATGTTCTAAAGCGCATTTCATATGTAAAAAGGCGGGTCAGCCGCTTTTGTCAGCCGCTTTTGTTAGCCGCTTTTGTTAGCCGCTTTTGTTAGCCGCTTTTGTTAGCCGCTTTTGAGAGAAGAGAGTTTTTAAAAAATCAAGGAGAGATAGTCATCATGAGCAAAAGAATCGTCATCGCCCTGGGCGGCAACGCGCTGGGCAACACCCCTTACGAGCAGCTCGCCCTCGTCACCGAGACCGCAAAGCCCATCGTCGACCTGATCGCGCAGGGCAACGAGGTCATCATCGCCCACGGCAACGGCCCGCAGGTCGGCATGATCAACCTCGGCATGGCCACCGCCGCCGAGGCGGGGGCCATCAAGTCCGACATGCCCTTCCCCGAGTGCGGCGCCATGAGCCAGGGCTATATCGGCTACCACCTGCAGAACGCCATCGGCAACGAGCTCGCCTCCCGCGGCATGAACAAGGACGTCGCGACCGTCGTGACGCAGGTGCTCGTCGACGAGGCTGACCCCGCTTTCCAGCATCCGACCAAGCCCGTCGGCGCGTTCTACGACAAGGAGACCGCCGACCGCATCGCCGCGGAAAAGGGCTACACCATGGTCGAGGATGCCGGCCGCGGCTACCGTCAGGTCGTTCCCTCCCCCAAGCCGATCGACGTCATTGAAAAGAACACTGTCAAGGCGCTCGTCGACAACGGTACGGTCGTCATCACGGTCGGCGGCGGCGGCATCCCCGTCGTTTGCCGTGACGGCAAGCTCTACGGCACGCCCGCGGTCATCGACAAGGACTTCGCCTCCGCCAAGCTCGCAGAGCTGCTCGACGCGGACATGCTCGTCATCCTGACGGCCGTCGAGAAGGTCGCCATCAACTTCGGCAAGCCCGACCAGAAGGGTCTCGACACCCTGACGCCGGACGAGGCGCGCAAGTATATCGACGAAAAGCAGTTTGCCCCCGGCTCCATGCTGCCGAAGGTCCAGGCCGCCATGTCGTTTGCTGAGAGCAAGCCCGGCCGCGTCGCGCTCATCACGCTGCTTGAAAAGGCAGCCGAGGGCATCGAGGGCAAGACCGGCACCCGCGTGCAGATGTAAATCCCGCCAAACCTTCCTAAAAAGGGTCCGTTTCAAAAAGCGGGCCCTTTTTTTCGTGCTTTCTCCGCTATGGACAAAAATTCATGCTGCTTTTTTGGTCAAGTTTGACCCTCATTTTTTCTTTTTCCTGTTGCTAAATTTTTCCTTTTTATGTATCATGGTGATAACGGTATTCAAATCTTTTGATTGCCGTAAAATTTAAGGAGGATTTACCGAAATGAAGAAGTTCCTTGCACTGCTCCTGAGTCTCGTGATGGTCCTCGCCCTCGTCGCCTGCGGCGATAAGAAGGACGATACCAACACCGACGATCAGGACAACAACGAAGTCACCGATTTCAAGGTCGGCTTCATCATGCTCCACGACGAAAACTCCACCTACGACCTCAACTTCATCAACGCTGCGAAAGAGGCCTGCGAGACGCTCGGCGTCGAGTACACCATCGTGACCAACGTTCCCGAAGGTCAGGAGTGCTACGACAAGGCCGCTGAGCTCGCCGACGCCGGCTGCAACATCATCTTCGCCGACTCCTTCGGTCACGAAGACTACATGATCCAGGCCGCGAAGGACTTCCCCGACGTGCAGTTCTGCCACTCCACCGGCACCAAGGCGCACACCGAGGGTCTCTCCAACTACCACAACGCCTTCGCTTCCATCTATGAGGGCCGTTATCTCGCCGGTATCGCCGCCGGTATGAAGCTCAACGAGATGATCGCCAACGGTGAGTTCACCGCAGACGAGGCCAAGATCGGCTACGTCGGCGCCTTCACCTATGCCGAGGTTATCTCCGGCTACACCTCCTTCTTCCTGGGTGCTCGCTCCGTCTGCCCCACTGCCACGATGGAAGTCACCTTCACCGGCAGCTGGTATGACGAGACCGCCGAGAAGGAAGGCGCGCAGAAGCTCATCAAGAACGGCTGCAAGCTCATCAGCCAGCACGCCGACTCCATGGGCGCTCCCACCGCTTGCGAGACCGCCGGTGTTCCCGACGTTTCCTACAACGGTTCCACCGAGGCCGCCTGCCCCAACACCTATCTGATCTCCTCCCGCATCGACTGGGCTCCCTACTATGAGTACGCCATCAAGGCTGCCATGAACGGCGAGGCCATCGACGCCGACTGGACCGGCACCCTTGCTACCGGCTCCGTCGTGCTGACCGACCTGAACGAGAACGTTGCTGCCGAGGGCACTGCTGAGGCCATTGCCGATGCGACCGCCAAGCTCGAGAGCGGCGAGCTCCACGTCTTCGACTGCTCCACCTTCACCGTGGACGGCCAGCCTGTCACCTCTTACATGGCTGACGTCGACACCGATCCCGACTACACACCCGACACCGAGGTTGTCCAGGACGGTTATCTGGCTGAGTCCACCGCCCGTTCCGCCCCGTACTTCCAGCTCATGATCGACGGCATTGATCTGCTGGATACTAATTTCGGCGGCTAATTGTTTCTGCTACTACATATCGGGCTGCCTTCGGGCAGCCCGATATCTTTTTCTTTTTATGGCAATTATCGCTATTTTGCTAAAAATTTTTGTACGCTTCTAATTTTTTTTGTGTTTTTTTCTGTTTTACATTTACAACGCCGTTCAATTATGCTAATATATGACTTGTACAAATACAATGCTGCGGGGTTTTCTTCCTGTGCCCTCCAGCGGAAAAAGGGGTGACCGCCTTGGGAACTGCATGCGCAGTTAAAATGGAGAATGTCACGAAGCGGTTCGGCAAAGTGGTGGCGAACAACGCCATCAACCTTGAGCTGCACGAGGGCGAGATCCTGTCGCTGCTCGGCGAAAACGGCAGCGGCAAGACGACGCTGATGAACATGCTCTCCGGCATCTATTTCCCCGACGAGGGGCAAATCTACATTCACGGCGAACCCGTCACGATCGCCTCCCCCAAGGATGCGTTCGAACACGGCATCGGTATGATCCACCAGCACTTCAAGCTCGTTGATCTTTTCACCGCAACGGAGAATATCATCCTCGGCCTTGAAGGCAAGCTCGACATTGCCGAAGCCAGCAAAAAGGTCAAAGAGATCTGCGACAAATACGGGTTCGACATCGACCCCAATCAGAAGATCTACGACATGTCCGTTTCGCAGAAGCAGACCGTCGAGATCGTCAAGGTGCTCTACCGCGGGGCGGACATCCTCATTCTGGACGAGCCGACCGCAGTGCTCACCCCGCAGGAGACGGACAAGCTCTTCGCCATCATGCGCAACATGAAGGCCGACGGCAAGTCCCTCATTATCATCACGCATAAGCTGCACGAGGTGCTCGACGTGTCCGACCGCGTGGCCGTGCTGCGCAAGGGCGAATACGTCGGTGACGTCGCCACCAAGGACGCCGACCAGCAATCGCTGACCGACATGATGGTCGGCCACACGGTGAGCCTGAACATCAGCCGCCCCGAGCCGAAGGACGTTGAAAAGCGCCTCGTCATCGAAGGCCTGACGGCTTACGACGAGCTTGGCGTCAAGCGTCTGGACGATGTCAGCTTCACCATCAACGCGGGCGAGGTGCTCGGCATCGCGGGCGTCGCAGGCAGCGGCCAGCGCGAGCTGCTCGAGTCCATTGCGGGCCTCTACCCCGTCGCTTCCGGCCATGTCACGTTCTATCCGCCCGACGGCGGCAAGGAAAAGGAACTCGTCGGTCTCGACCCGATGAAGATCCGCAAGAGCGGCATTTCGATGTCGTTCGTCCCCGAAGACCGACTCGGCATGGGCCTGGTCGGCTCGATGGGCATGACGGGCAACATGATGCTGCGCTCCTGGCGCAAGGGTAAGGGTCTGTTCCTCAACCGCAAGGATCCCGAAGCGCTCGCCAACCGCATCTGGGAAGAGCTCGGCGTCGTCACGCCCAGCACGTCCTTCCCCGTGCGCCGCATGTCCGGCGGCAACGTGCAGAAGGTGCTTGTCGGACGCGAGATCGCCCAGTCCCCCGCCGTGCTGATGACCGCTTACGCCGTGCGCGGCCTGGACATCAACACCTCCTATACCATTTACAATCTGCTGACAGAGCAGAAGATGCACGGCGTCGCCGTCGTCTATGTCGGCGAAGACCTCGACGTGCTGCTTGAGCTGTGCGACCGCATCGTCGTTCTCTGCGGCGGTCAGGTCTCCGGCGTGGTCGACGCCAGAAAGACCGACAAGCGCGAGGTCGGCGCACTGATGACTCTCGTGAGGGGAGGCAACAAGGATGAATAAGAAACAGTCGCTCTTCCACATCGCCAAGCGCGATACGCTCCCCTGGTACAAGGCCGTTTTGATCCGCGGCGGCGCGATCGTGCTCGCTTTGATCGTCTGCGCGATCGTCACAACGCTGCTGACGGGCGAAAATCCCATCAAGGTCTACTCCACGATCCTCTACGGCGCGTTCGGTACGTCGCGCAAGAGCTGGGTCACGTTCCATAACCTCGCGATCCTGCTCGGCATCTCGCTCGCGGTCACGCCCGCGTTCAAGATGCGCTTCTGGAACATCGGTGCCGAGGGTCAGGTGCTCATCGGCTGCCTTGCCACCGCGGCCTGCATGATCTGCCTTGGCGGCAAGATCCCCAACGGTCTTCTCATCGTCATTATGATCGTCGCCTCCGTCGCGGCAGGCGCGCTGTGGGGCTTCCTCCCCGGTATCTTCAAGGCCAAGTGGAACACGAACGAAACGCTCTTCACGCTCATGATGAACTACATCGCGACACAGCTCGCCGCGTTCTTCATCATCGTGTGGGAAGTGCCCAAGGGCTCGGGCAAGATTGGTATCATCAACCAGAATACCGAGGCCGGCTGGCTCCCCGTTCTCGGCGGCCAGCGCTATCTCCTCCCGATCCTGCTTGTGGCGATCCTCACGGGCGTTATGTACATCTATCTCAATTACAGCAAGCACGGCTATGAGATCGCCGTTGTCGGTGAGAGCCAGCGCACCGCGAGCTATGCGGGCATCAAGGTCGAGCGCGTCATCGTGCGCACGATGATCCTCTCCGGCGCGATCTGCGGCCTCATCGGCCTGCTGCTCACCGCCGGTACGGACCACACGCTGACCACCACCATCGTCGGCGGACGCGGCTTCACAGCGGTCATGGTCTCCTGGATGGCCAAGTTCAACCCCATCATGATGATCTTCACGAGCCTTCTTATCGTGGTCCTGAGCCGCGGCGCGAGCGAGATCTCCAGCGTGTTCGGCCTGAACCACTCCTTCGCCGATATCCTGACGGGCATCATCCTCTTCTTCATCATCGGCAGCGAGTTTTTCATCAGCTACAAGGTCAGCCTGCGCAAGAGCAAGAAGGAGGCGTGAAGCAATGATATTTGATCTAACTGCTTTTCTTCCCCGTGCGGTCATGCAGGGCATTCCCCTGCTCTACGGCAGCACCGGTGAGATCCTGACGGAAAAGTCCGGCAACCTGAACCTCGGCATTCCGGGCGTGATGTACGTCGGCGGTATCTGCGGCGTCATCGGCGCGTTCTTCTACGAGCAGTCCACCCCGGCTGCCGACATGAACGCGTTCCTCGCCATCGGTATCCCGATGCTCTGCTCGCTTTTGGGCTCGCTTCTGATGGGCCTTCTCTACTGCCTGCTGACCGTTACGCTGCGCGCCAACCAGAACGTCACGGGTCTTGCACTCACGACGTTCGGCGTCGGCATCGGCAACTTCTTCGGCGGCTCGCTCATCAAGCTGACCGACAGTGAAGTCCCCTCCATCGCGCTGAGCGCGACGAGCGCCTATTTCAGCAAATCTCTGAATGTCGGCGGCTGGTTCGGTCAGGTTTTCCTGTCCTACGGCTTCCTTGCCTACCTCGCCATCGTCATCGCATTGTCCGCGTCGTACTTCCTCAAGCACACCCGCACGGGTCTTCACCTGCGCGCCGTGGGCGAGAGCGCGGCGACGGCGGACGCAGCCGGCATCAACGTGACGAAGTACAAATACCTCGCCACCTGCATCGGCAGCATGATCGCGGGTCTCGGCGGCCTGTATTACGTCATGGACTACGCCTGCGGCGTCTGGTCCAACAACGCCTTCGGCGACCGCGGCTGGCTCGCCATCGCGCTCGTCATCTTCACGATCTGGCGTCCGAACGTCAGCGTGCTGGCCTCCATCCTGTTCGGCGGGTTCTACATCCTCTATATTTTCATCCCCACCGGCACCAACCTTGCCATCAAGGAGCTCTACAAGATGCTCCCCTACGTCGTCACGCTGGTCGTTCTGATCATCGTGTCGCTGCGCAAGAAGCGCGAGGATCAGCCGCCCGCATCGCTGGGTCTGAGCTACTTCCGCGAAGAGAGATAAATCTTAAAACAAAAGCACCCGATGGGTGCTTTTGTTTTAGACAAGTTTCAGCGCTTGTCGCTCACCGCTCCAATCGCTGCAAAGTGTCGCTGCGGACGCGCATGTCGTCCTCCGCGACGAATTCCAATTTATTTGCCGCCGTGCGCGGTGTGAAACTCTGCGAGGCTTTTGAGCTGTTTTGCCGCTGGAGGCAGCAAAATGCGCTTCTTGCTATTTTTCACTAAATCTGCCTGCGTTTGGCGCGGGTCTAAGAGGTATTGCTATGTCTACTCTGCTCATTCAAAACATTCGTTCGCTGGTGTCGTGTGATGACGCGGACACGGTTTATGAAACCGTCGATCTGTATGCTGAGGATGGATTCATCCGCGCGATCGGCAAAAATCTGCCGCAGGAGGCGGAAAAGGTGATTGACGCGAGCCACATGCTCTGCTACCCAGGCCTTGTCAACACGCACCATCATCTCTATCAGGTCTTTTCCCGCAACCTGCCGGAAGTACAGAACATGGAGCTCTTCGACTGGCTCAAAACGCTCTATGAGATCTGGAAAAACCTCGACGAGGACGTCATCCGCCTCTCGACGCTCACGGGCCTTGGCGAGCTGATGAAGCACGGCTGCACGACCTGCTTCGACCATCACTATGTCTTCCCTGCGGGCGCGGGCGACCTCATTGGCGCGCAGTTTGCCGCGTCGGACGAGATCGGCGCGCGCATGTACGCCTCGCGCGGCAGTATGGACCTCTCTGTCAAGGACGGCGGCCTGCCGCCCGACAGCGTCGTGCAGACGGTCGACGAGATCATGGCCGATTCTGCCCGTGTCATCGAGAAATACCACGACAAGTCGTTCGGCGCGATGCACCGCGTTGCGCTCGCCCCGTGCTCGCCGTTCTCCGTGTCTGCCGACCTTCTGCGCGAGAGCGCCGTGCTCGCGCGAGAGTACGGTGTGCGCCTGCACACCCACCTGTGCGAGACGAAGGACGAAGAACACTTCATGCTCGTGCGCGAGGGCGTCCGCCCGCTCGAGTACATGGAACGCCTCGGCTGGACAGGCAGCGACGTCTGGTTCGCTCACGGCATCCACTTCAACGACGAGGAGCTGCGCGTGCTGGCAAAGACGCACACCGGCGTGGCGCACTGCCCGATCTCGAACATGAAGCTCGCCTCCGGCGTCGCCCGCGTGCCTGAGATGCTGAAGCTCGGCGTGCCGGTCGGCCTCGCGGTTGACGGTTCAGCCTCGAACGACGGCTCATCGCTGATGGAGGAACTGCGCGTCGCGTTCCTGCTGCACCGTTTGAACAGCAGCAAAGCTGCCCCCAGCGGTTACGACGTGCTCAAGATGGCAACATGCGGCAGCGCGGCCATCCTTGGCCGCAGCGACGACATCGGCTCGCTCGAGGTCGGCAAGTGCTGCGACCTCTTCATGATCGACTCGCGCAGGCTCGAGCTCGTCGGCTCGTGCTTTGACCCCAAAAGCCTGCTCGGCACTGTCGGCGTGCGCGGACCCGTTGACTACACAGTCGTTCAGGGCCGCGTGACGGTCGACCACGGTCATCTTGTCACAGTCGACGAAGAACAGCTTGCGCACGACGCGGAGGCGAAGTGCCGCGCGTATCTGAACCGCTGAGGAGGCTGCCATGACCGTTGAGATCATCTGCGGGGACATCTCCGCCCTCCCCTCTTCCGACCATGCGGCCGAACTTCTGCCGCTCACGGACGGCGACACGCTGACCCTCTCCTGCACAGACAGCGACCTGAAGGCCGCCTACCGCGTCCTGCGCGCCATCATGGACTACGGCTATGAGCACGCACAGCCGTCGCGCGTGCGTCTAATTTGCGCGGACGAGGCGTCGCGTAGGGCGTACTCCTTCCAGTGGAACATGTGGTTCGCCGCGGAAAAGCCAAAACACGAAGATTAAGAAGAAAAGACGAGCGAATTTTCGCTCGTCTTTTTCTCATAAATAGCGGTCCACTTTTTGCAAAATCGTCTCGTAGCGCTCGGCGAGCTCCTGCTTTGTCTCGCCGAACCGCCCGCGAAGCTCCTGCCGCGAACGGACAATGGTCTGCAACGCCTCGTCGCGCTCAATGCGCAGCCCCGCGGCGATCTCCTCGCTCAGCTCGCCCACGCTGGCAAAGGCCTCCATCAGCCCACCCTGCGTTTTGAAAAACTCGTCGCCGAAGCGCTCACGCTTCGGATATTTTCCGCTGCGGTAATTGTCGATGACGACCTCGTAGCGTGCCATGGCGCGCTGCACCGCCGTCTCCCATGAAACGTACAGCTCGCGCTGGGCGTTTTCGCCGACCACTTGCATCACCTCCGGCGCGCGGCAGAGCTCTTCGAGCTTTGCCGCCATCGCCGCGGCGTTTTCCTCGATGCAAAAGCCGTTTCGCCCGTCGCCCACGCCCTCGGACGCGCAGGAATTTCGGATCATCACAGTCGCCGTACCGCTGGCTGCGGCCTCGCGCACGACAAGGCCGTTCGTGTCGAACGTCGACGGGAAGAGAAACAGGTCGGATCTGCCATACCACGCGCGGATGATCTCGCGGTCAGAGATCGCACCTGTGAAAAAGCAGCGGTCGGAGAGCTTCCGCTCTTCCGCATAGCTGCGGATCTCCGCGCCGTCTGCGCCCTCGCCGACAAACACCATGCGGAAGTCGACATTTTTCTCGCACAGCGTTTTCAGCGCGTCTAAAATGATGCGGATACCCTTGTACCACATCAGCCGCCCGACGAAGAGAAAGACCGGCACGTTCTGCGGCAGGTCATATCTGCCCGTCGCCGCGGCGATGGCCTCGTCAGACACCCGCCCGCGCGGCACGTCCACGCCGTTTTCCATCACGATGTAGTCGCCCTCGTAGCCGAGCGAGCGCAGATTTTCCCCCGCCCCGCGGCTCACGACCCAGACCTCATCGCAGCTTGCGATGTTCTGCACCAGCGCGCGAATGGCGCTCTCCTGCAAGAGCTTGCCGCGCACAGCCTTGGCGATGTCGACATCGTACTTCGTGTGATACGTCAGCACGAGCGGTGCGTCGACCACGGCGCGCAGCGAGCGCGCCAGCAGGCACGACGTGATGGGACAATGCGTGTGCATCAGTTCGACCTTCTGCTCCGTCAGCACGCGCGCGGTCTCGGGTGAAAACGGATAGCCCGCCACGTAGCCGAGCTTCTTGCGCGTGTCGATGCTCGGGTAGCGCAGCACGGGGAATGGGAACGCGCTGTCGTCCGCGCCGGGCATTGTCGGCGTGACGACAATGGCGTTTTCGCCGCTTTTCGTGATGTTTTTCGCGTAGTTCACGACGGCGTTCGCCACGCCGTCGATCTCGGGCGGAAAGGAATCGTTCAAAAGGCAGATGGTTCTCTTGTCCATGCCATTGCCCTCCTGTTGCTTGTTTTTCGGCAGCGCCGAAGTGTGATTCAGTATATCATTTTTCGCGCGAAGATGGTATACTATGTGTGAATTTTACGCGCTGTTTACTTCGGGAAAGGAGGGCTTCCATGCGCATTCTCACATACACCGTGACGCCGGAGGAGGACGGCCGCATGGTCAAAGGCATCCTGCGCGGCAGTCTTCAGCTTTCCTACACGCTGCTCAAAAGCCTCAAATGGCGCGAAAACGCCATTTTATTGAACGGACAAAGCGTCCACGTCAACGCCATCGTCCACGCGGGCGACACCGTCAGCGTCGTCCTCAGCGAGCGTACGCCGCGCGAGGACTTGTACTGCGCAAATGCGGCAAAGCCCGACATCGTCTACGAGGACGACGACCTGCTCGTGCTCAACAAGCCTGCGGGCGTCGCCATGCACCCGAAGTCGGGTGACGCCTCCGCGCCGAGCCTTGCAGCGATGCTGACGAGTTATCTCGGCGAGGGCAGCGTGCCGCATTTTGTAAGCAGGCTCGACAAGGGGACGTCCGGTCTCCTCATCGCCGCGAAAAATGGCTATGTGCACGACCGCCTGCGCCGCGCACTGCACTCAAGCGATCTGCGGCGCGAGTACCGCGCTGTCGCCGTCGGCAGAGTTGAACCGCCGTGCGGCGTCATCGACGCGCCGATCGGCCGCGCGGAGGGCTCCATCATCCGCCGCTGCGTGCGCGTGGACGGACTTCCGAGCCTCACAGAGTACGAGACTCTGCAAGTAAGCGGCCGCTTCACGCTCCTGCGCCTGCACCCACAGACGGGTCGCACGCATCAGCTTCGCGTCCACATGGCATACCTCGGTCATCCCCTCGCGGGCGACTGGCTCTACGGCACGGAGGACAAAACCCTCATCGCCCGCCCCGCGCTGCACTCATACGAGCTGTGGTTCACCCAGCCGGTCACCGGACAGGAATTACACTTTACAGCGCCTATCCCGCAGGATATGCAGCGCTTGATGGAATGAAAAAGCACCGTCTTCACGACGGTGCTTTTCTTTTTACTTTTCCTTGTAGTACAAACGGCAGTGGCAGTAGCCCTCGAATTCGGGGTCAGCGATCTGGTCGCGGAACTCCTTGCACATGCAGATGTTGTCCTCGATCTTCTGCAATCGGCAGGGGCACTGTAAATCGCGCTTTAAGAGCGCGGCGCGCAGGCGGGCGACGACCTCCGCGTCTTCGTTGTATCGAATTCTCATGCCTTGCACTTCTCCAGCATCGCCTTGATGTCGGCCTTATCGTGCACACCGACCATGCCGGTCAGCGTGTGGCGGTCCTGCACGACGGCGAGCGTCGGGATGGAGTCGATACCGAACATCGAAGCGAGGTTCGGCTGCTCGTCGACGTTGACCTTGCAGAACTTGACCTTGTCCTCTTCCCCGTTGAGCTCGGCAAAGACAGGCGCCATCATCTTGCACGGCTGGCACCACTCGGCCCAGAAGTCGATGATGATGAGGCCCGGATCGTCGAGCACCTCAGTCTGGAAGTTATCTTCCGTCAGCGTGACGATATCGGTGAACGTGCGCGTCTCGACGTACGGCTCGTGGAAGCCGCCGCCACAACCGCCGCAGCCACCGCCGCATGCACTGCATCCGGCCCCGCAGCCCGCGCCGCAGCCGCCGGCACTCGCGCTGCTGTCGCCGGTCATCAGCTCCAGATTGCCCTGGAGGAAGCTGTCGACCGCCTCGTCGGCATTTCCGGTCACGCCGGAAATGAGCAGCATATGCGCGTTGTCGATGGCGGCGTGCGCACCCTCGCCGATATTCCCGCAGATGACGAGATCGATGCCGCGGGATTTGAGCCCGCCCGCGACCTTCTCGTGGTCGGTATCGTCAAACGTGACGGTCTCTTTTTCGATGGGCTTGATATCCTCAATGGTGTAAACGGTAAACTCCGTGGCATGGCCGAAATGCTGCATCACTTCGCCATTCTCGCAGGGAATTGCAATTTTCATAGTATGTTCTTCCTTTCCGGTCTATTGCTTCGGCGGCAGCGCCGCCGCTCGATGCTATGAGGTAGTTTACCACGCTTTCGCGCGCCGTACAACCGGAAATTTGTAAACAAACCATGGCCGCAGCCGTTTTGTCTTGCAATTGTAGCCGCCCCGTGATAGAGTGAAATCAAACAAGGCGCTTTGCCGCAAAATGACAACCGACAGGAGGCAGCACTTATGAAAAAATCAGAACTGGCGATCCTTTCCGTCCTCATCCTTGCCGCCGTGTTTGTTTTCAACGGCAAGATCAACAAAGTGACGAATCCCTGTGTGCAGGACTATGTCGCAGGTCAGGGGAACATCAGGGGGAATGTAAACGTCGAGGACTATTACGAGCGCGACGCGCGCTTTGCAATCGGCGCGGGAGAAGATGGGTATGCCGTTTTCAAGGACCCCGGCGAGGCCTTTGCCGCGCTGCGCGAGCACTATCCGGAGGGCATTTCGCTCATCCGAAAAGAGTTCCATCTGCTCTGGCTTTCAAAGCTCAATTACCCCTCCTACCAAACTTACGGCTGGCAAGCCACGACCGGCTCGGAGGAAGCGCGCCAGCAGGCCCAATTTGTCAGCAGGTTTTTTGATATTTACGAGAATAGCTTTAAATAAGATGAAACCATTACTATGGGATAAACGATTTAGCGGAATCCTCTGGGCCGTCGTGCTGGGCGCAGCATTTCTCATGTTATCGATGCTCATCGTGAATTTTGTGTCTGGCATTCCATGGTATCTGCTCAGCAGTATGCTGCGCGCCGCTTTCGGAGTCATCATCCTGATGCTCAGAACACGGTTATACGGGAAAACGACAAGGGAAATTCTAAGCCTTCATAACAGCAAGATCGCCATGTAAGCGGGTCTCGGTTTTCTCGTATTTCTGCTGTGCTACGTGGCCGCCGTCTATGTCGGATGCAGGGGAATTTCAGGCCTCACCGCAGGGCTGTTTTTCGCAAGGATCCTATTGCAGCAGCTCACGACTGCCCTTTATGAGGAACTGAATTACCGCTTCCTCATTTTGGAAGGATATTTCCACGGGAATAAAAGCGTTTGGAGCCGCCTGCTCTATGCCTTTGTCAGTTTTCTTGTCTTTGGGGCGGCTCATGTGGTGACCGGTTGGAGCACCTCCGCTTTCTTTCTGTCAGGGGCCATCGGATTTACCTTTGCGGTCATCTATCTCAAGTCAGGCAACATCGTCATTCCCATGCTGCTGCATTTCATTTATGATATCCCCACAAATATGACATCCTACATCGAGTGGAAGGATAACTCCCTGCTCGCAAGCATGAATTCCGTGCTCGAGATCGCATTGGCGATCATGTTCCTTGTGTCCCTTGTTATCTGATCATTGACAAGAGCGCAGTGGAGACGAAGCACACCGCTTCATAACCTCAAAATAGCAAAAACCGCCACAGCAGTTTCCTGCTGTGGCGGTCCTTTACTTTATACGGTTTTCAGACGCTTAGTCGTCCTTCTCTTCCTCGTCTTCCACAAGGTCGGCGGGGTCGAATTCGAGAGTCGCGCCGCAGTTGGGGCACTCGACCTTGCCGTCTTCGAGGACGGAATCGTCGAAGAAGATCTCTTCCTCGCACTCGGGGCAGGTCGTGGCGTAGCACTCCTCCTCGTCGTCCTCGTCGTCTTCCTCATCCTCGTAGTCGTCCTCGTCTTCATCATAGACGATATCTTCCACGTCGCCGAGGTCGTCGCTGATGACGTCCAGGCCGTCGCCGAGCTCCATGACCTCGTCGGTCAGGTCTTCGACTTCGAGAGCGATCTCGTCAAGAACGTCGGCGATTGCGAGGAACAGCTTGCCCTCGTTGGAATCCGCATTCAGGTTCATGCCTTCCATCAGGCCCTTGAGATACGCGACTTTTTCAGAAATACCCATCGTAAAACTCCTTTCTGTTACCGGAACTACGATTTTCCTGTTGCTGCTTACTTAATGTCTATTACTTGGCGCGGCCGATATACTCGCCCGTGCGGGTGTCGATCTGGATCTTGTCGCCGATATTGATGAAGAGCGGCACCTTGATCTCCGCGCCGGTCTCGAGCGTTGCGGGCTTGAGGGTGTTGGTCGCGGTGTTGCCAGCCAGACCCGGCTCGGTCTCGGTGACCTCAAGGTCAACGAAGTTGGGGGGCTCGACGCCGAAGACATTGCCCTTGATGGACAGGATCATGCACATCGTGTTCTCCTTGACGAAGCGGAACGCATCGCCGAGCATATCGCGGTTCAGGGGGACCATATCATAGGTCTCCTGATCCATGAAGTAGTACAGATCGCCGTCGTTGTAGCTGTACTCCATGTTCTTGCGCTCGATGGCCACTTCCTCGAACTTCGCGGTGGGGTTGAAAGAAGTTTCGGTCACGCCGCCGGTGACGACGTTCTTCATCTTGGTGCGCACGAAGGCCGCGCCCTTACCGGGCTTGACATGCTGGAACTCGACGACCTGATAGTACTTGCCTTCCATTTCAAATACTTTACCGTTTCTGAACTCACCAGCGGTAATCGTTGCCATAACTATTTCCTCCTGTATTCCCGAGGATATCATCGCTATCCTCAAATTCACAAAGTATCGGTTCTAAACCTATGGTATTTTACCGCATATAGTGCGGCAATGCAAGTGTTTTTCTTGATGTTGTGGGTGAAATTTGCAAATTTCAGTGCTTTTTCCGCTCGTCGTGCGCGCTTGCGGCCTTGAACGGCTGCTGCAGGGCGTGCAGCACATGGTTCCACGCACCCACCGCGCCGCCGCGCGGCTCGACCATCAGCATCAGAACGCCGCTGCGCCGAGCGCCGAGCGTGTCGGTGAGCAGCTTGTCACCGAGCATTGCCGTCTCCCCCGCGTTCACGCCGTAGCGCGCCATCGCCTCGTGAAAGCCGCGCGTGCCGGGCTTACCCGCGTGGCCGACGTAGCCGACTTTAAGCGGCTTGCAGAACTTTTCCACGCGCACGGGGCTTCTATTGTTCGACAAAATCGCAAACTCGATGCCCGCCTCCTTCAGCGCGCCGATCCAGCGCGTGAGCGACTCGTCCGGCTCGCTCTGGCTTTTGGGCGCGAGCGTGAAGTCGAGGTCAGCGAGGAGCAGCTTCACGCCATGCTCTTTCAAAAATTCCGGCGTCACGGCCTCGTAATTGTCAAACACCCATTGTGGGCAAAGCAATCTGAGCATATCGGTCTCCCATCGCGCATAAAAGTATTACGGTTATTATACGCGCCGAACGCGCTTTTCACAAGGGGGGATTTTTCTGCTCACCTACCTCGCCATCACGCCAAAGGCGCTCTCTGAGTATGCCTCAAGGCCCGCACTGCCGCTCGTCCACGTGGCCTATGCCGTCGGTCAGGGCGGATGCCTGACGCGCTGCGACGCAACGGCCTTCCCGCGCGGCGGGCTCATGGGCCTTTCCGACCGCTGCACCGGGGCGATCCCACGCATCGACACGCTCTGCCGCACCATCGTCGCGGAATGCGTCAAGCGCGGCTTTCAGGGCGTGCTGGCGGACTTTGAGACCAATCCGTATTCTGACCGGCTTTCGTTTCTCTCGCGTCTCTCCGCCCGCCTGAGTGCGCGGGGGATGGCGCTCTACTGCCCCCTCTCGCTCCCGGCCGAGGGCGCAGCGCTCCTCGTCGGCACGGGCCTTTCCGGCGGGTCGCTGCGCGCGCTGCTGGAGGAAACCGCCTGCCGCTATGGCGCGGAGCGTCTGGCGCTCGACTTGGAACGCGTAATGATGGACTTTCCCCTCCCCTGTCCCTCCGGCTGCGGCACACCGCTCACGCGCGAAGAGCTGCTCGCCCTGCGGGAAAAGCATCCATCGTCCGTCTATTTTTCCCGCGAGCTGATGGCGAAGTATTTCACCTACTCCGCGGGAAATGGCACGCACTTCGTGCTGTTTGACGATGCAGAGACCTTGCGGCAAAAGGTCAAGCTTGCGCAGAATTTAGGCATTCAAACGGCGTTTCTCATGTTTCCGGAGATATCAGATCTTTTACCGGAGCTTTGAGCGGCGCAGCGCGCCGCGGGGGGGATAGCAGCGCCGCAGGCGCTGCACGGGGCAAAGGGGGCCATTCTCTTTCACAAAAGAGAATGGCCCCCTTTTGATCCCCCAAGAGAAAGGTTTTCACATTGCAAGCGAGCAGCTCGAAGAGCTGCAATGCTTGCCGATTGCACTGCCCATAGCGCGGCGTTGCCGCGTTTGAAGCTGCTATACGATTTGCCTCTGCTCCTATCATCCGCTGTTGCGCAGCCGTTGGCGGCTCTGCTGCCTTACGGATGCGGCACACCCCTTGCGGGTGCCGCTCTGCTGATCTTGTAGGAGTACAGCCTAATTTCCGTCTACCGCCAGTCTCCACAATGCGGCGAGCGCAGCAATGCCGCTATTTCGCAAGCAGTCTGCCGCCGAGCAAACGTCACTCGCGCCTCACGATAGTAAGGCGCGGTTGATAGTAGTAACAACTCGCAGGGGTTCATGGCGAAGCCATGTACACCGCACCCACACTGCGCAGCGTGTGCAGTTATTCGAGCTACAAACTGGCAATGTCGGGGGTCGAGGGGCCCTCCCCTCGTCCTTTCTCTTGGGGGTGTAAGGGGGATATGCTCTTTCCGAGAAAGAGAATATCCCCCTTTGCCGCGTCCCCACACGGTGTGGGGCCAGAAGCAGCGCTGCCGCGCTGCACCCCCCCTGCGCCCTACGGGCGCAAAAAGAAACAGCCCTCGCGGGCTGCTTTCCTCCCGCGCCCGAGGCGCGAAAGTTGTCCAAATTGTCAATATGGGATACTTATCCCCATTTCCCCTCTTTTTTCTTTGGATAATATGCAATATTGACTTCTGGCGTTTTAGAGGCTAAAATAAGCCCATCAAACATGAGAGATACATGAAAGGATTTAATGCTATGTTCCGTTTTGCTTATGCAAATCAGAATAACGCCGCCGCTTCTGCCATGTGCGCAGAGGCCGCTTCCTCCTGCACCTCTCAGTCCTCCCGCTTCAACTGCATCGCTCTGGGCGCCATGATTATGGCGTCCATTATTATTTCCCGCCTGATTAGCATTATCGGCATTTCTCTGCTGGTACTGGTACTTCTGGTCGTCCTGATGGGCGTTCCCGGGATGAAACGCGATTGCTGAGCGAGTAAAAAACGCGATACAGCAAAGCGGTTCCGCCGGGAATGGCGGACCCGCTTTTTTGTATGATAAATCTGTTCATTATTTAATCAAAGGAGATTTGAAACGATGAAAAAGAAGTTTATGTGCATGCTCATGGCTGCGGCCATGACGCTCTCGATGGCCGCCTGCGGCTCCAAGGGCGACGATGCGAACAACGACGACAATGCTGGCGGCGCATCCGACGGTGTCCAGACCTTTACGGTCGGCACCTCCGGCCCGCTGACCGGCGACAACGCGATCTACGGCATGGCCGTCAAGCAGGGCGTGGAGCTCGCCGTCAACGAGATCAACGCGAGCGACAGCAAGATCAAGTTTGAGTTCCTCTCTCAGGACGATGAGGGCGACGGTGAAAAGGCCGTCAACGCCTACAACACCATGATGGACAACGGCATGCAGGTCCTCGTCGGCCCCACGACCACCGGCGCTTCCATCGCCGTTGCCGATGTCTGCTACAATGACCGCACCTTTATGCTGACCCCGTCCGCTTCCTCCACCGACGTCACCGCAGGCAAGGACAATGTCTTCCAGGTCTGCTTCACCGACCCCAACCAGGGCGTTGGCGCTGCCGACTACATGGCTGAAAACTTCGCCGATGCCAAAGTCGCCATCATCTACCGCAACGACGACGCCTACTCTCAGGGCATCCGCGATGCTTTCGTGAAGGAAGCGGGCGACAAGGGCCTCTCCATCGTCTATCAGGGCACCTTTACACTCGATACCTCCTCTGACTTCTCCGTTCAGCTCGCCGCCGCGCAGACTGCCGGCGCCGACCTCGTCTTCCTCCCCATCTACTATCAGCCCGCTTCCGTGATCTTCGCGCAGGCCAAGGCCATGGGCTATGCCCCCACCTTCTTCGGTGTGGACGGCATGGACGGCATCCTCGATATGCCCGGCTTTGACACCACTCTCGCCGAGGGCCTCGTGCTGATGACCCCGTTCTGCGCCACCGTTGAATCCAGCAAGAGCTTCGTCGACGCTTACGTCGCCGCTTACGGCACCACGCCCAACCAGTTCGCCGCCGACGCCTATGACGGTGTGTACATCGTCAAGGCCGCGCTCGAACAGGCCGGCTGCACCGCCGATATGAGCAATGAAGAGATCTGCGACGCGCTCGTCAGCGCCATGACCTCCCTCAAGTTCACCGGTCTCACCGGTACCGACATGACTTGGAATGCCGAGGGTCAGGTCTCCAAGGCCCCGACCGCCTACGTCGTCAAGGACGGCCAGTACGTCGAGGGCTAAATCCCAGCACAGGAAAGACCGACATTCGCCTTTCTCAGCGGCGGGTCGCCGGAAGCAAAAGCTTCCGGCGGCCTATGCCCTGTTTCTATGGCGGAAACGAAGGCAGGTGTTTTCCCGCCTCTGCCCTTGTTTCTGCCACAGACGAACCATAATTCCGAAAGAGAAAAGAGAGGTGCCATCCTAATGGAATTTTTATCCTATCTCATCAGCGGCATCAGCCTCGGCAGTGTGTACGCCATCATCGCCCTCGGCTATACGATGGTTTACGGCATTGCCAAGATGCTGAACTTTGCCCACGGCGACGTCATCATGATCGGCGGCTACGTTTCCTTCTGCGCGATGTTCTATCTGGGACTGCCCAACATCGTGGCGGTGCTGCTGGCCGTCATCGTCTGCACGGTGCTTGGCGTTGTCATCGAGCGGCTTGCCTATAAGCCCCTGCGCTCCGCGCCGAGCCTTGCGGTGCTCATCACCGCCATCGGCGTGAGCTATTTCCTCCAGAACTCCGCGCTTCTCATCTGGAAGGCAGCCGCGCGTGTCTATCCCCCGGTGGTTGAGGGTTCGATGCAGCTGTTCGGCGGCAAGCTGACCGTCTCCTATGTGTCGCTTCTCACAATTGCGGCCTGCGTCGTCATCATGATCGGCCTCACCACGTTCGTCAACAAGAGCAAGATGGGCAAGGCCATGCGTGCCTGCTCGGAGGATAAGGCGGCGGCCCAGCTCATGGGCATCAACGTCAACGCCACCATTTCCGCAACGTTCGCCATCGGCTCGGCGCTCGCCGCCATCGCCGGCGTGCTGCTCTGCTCGTTCAATACGTCGCTCATGCCGACGACCGGCTCCATGCCCGGCATCAAGGCCTTCACCGCGGCGGTGTTCGGCGGCATCGGCTCCATCCCCGGCGCGTTCCTCGGCGGTCTGCTCCTCGGCATCATCGAGGCCATGGCCAAGGCGTACATCTCGACGAACCTTGCAAACTCGATCGTGTTCGCCGTGCTGATCGTCGTGCTGCTCGTCAAGCCTGCCGGACTTCTCGGCAAGTCCGTGACGGAGAAAGTGTGAGGTGGCCGGAATGACACAGAAAATGAACAAATTCAACTCTCTCAAGAAGACCACAAAGGTCGACTTTGCGACCTATCTCGGCGTGATCGTCGTCTTTATCATCACGACGATCCTGCAGAACAACGGTTCGCTCAAGCGCTCCGCCATCGGTCTGCTCGTCCCCATCTGCTGCTACATGTCCATGGCCGTGTCGCTGAACCTGACGGTCGGTATCCTCGGTGAGCTGAGCCTCGGCCACGCAGGCTTTATGAGTGTCGGCGCATTTTCCGGCATCGTCGCCTCGCAGAGCCTGATGGGCGCGATCCCGAACGCTCCCGTGCGTCTCGCCATCTCGATGGTCGTCGGCGCGATCTTCGCCGCCATCGTCGGCCTTCTCATCGGCACGCCGGTGCTCCGCTTACAGGGCGACTACCTCGCCATCGTCACGCTGGCCTTCGGCGAGATCATCAAAGAGCTCATCAACTGCCTCATCATCGGCTGCGATGAAAACGGCCTGCACTTCATCTTCAACCCCGCCGGCAACAAGACGGTCGACGACCTCGGCCTGAGTGCCTCGGGCACCGCTATCATCAAGGGCGCGCAGGGTGCGACCGGCACCGCCACGATCGCAACGTTCACCGCGGGCTTCATCCTCGTGATGATCACGCTCATCGTCGTGCTGAACCTGACTCGTTCGCGCGCGGGCCGCGCGATCATGGCCATCCGTGATAACCGCATCGCCGCGCAGGCCATCGGCCTGAACCTGACGAAGTACAAGCTCATGGCGTTCGTCACCTCCGCCGCCCTCGCGGGCGCGGCAGGCGCGCTCTACGGCCTGAACTACTCTTCCCTTCAGGCGACGAAGTTCAACTTCAACCTCTCCATCCTCGTGCTGGTGTTCGTGGTGCTCGGCGGCCTTGGCAACATCTGGGGCTCGCTCGTCGCCGCTGCGGCGCTGACGATCCTGCCCGAGGCGCTGCGTCAGTTTGCCGACTTCCGTATGCTCATCTACGCGATCGTGCTGATCTTCGTCATGCTCGCGACCAACAATCCGCAGGCCAAGGCGTTCTTCCAGAGACTTCTGCCCCATCACCGCGCCAGTGCTGAAAAGGAGGATTGACCATGACACAGAAAGAAAAAGCCAAGCTCGTTCCCGTCTCCCGTGAACCGGCGCTGCTCACCGAGCGCGACGCGGACAAGTCCCCCGTGCTCGAGTGCATCGACCTCGGCATCACGTTCGGCGGTCTGAAAGCGGTCGACAACTTCAATGTGACCATCGGCCGCACCGAGATCACCGGCCTCATCGGCCCGAACGGCGCCGGTAAGACGACGGTCTTCAACCTGCTCACCAAGGTCTATCAGCCCACCCACGGCACGATTCTCTTAAACGGCAAAGACATCCATGACCTCAACACCGCGCAGGTCAACCGCGCGGGCATCGCACGTACGTTCCAGAATATCCGCCTTTTCGGCGAGCTGAGCGTGGAAGAAAACATCACCGTCGCGATGGACACGCAGATGCACTACACGATGCCCGAGGGCATTTTCCGCCTGCCCCGCTTCTGGAAGGAAGAGCGCGTCATGCATGAGCGCGCGATGGAGCTTCTGTCCATCTTCCACATGGAAGACCTTGCAAACGCCAAGGCGAACTCCCTGCCTTACGGCGCGCAGCGCAGACTGGAAATTCTCCGTGCGCTGGCCACGAACCCGAGTCTGCTGCTTCTTGACGAGCCCGCCGCCGGCATGAACCCGAGCGAGACGGCTGAGCTGATGGAAAACATCCGCTCCATCCGCGATACGTTCAAGATCGCGGTGCTGCTCATCGAGCACGACATGAACCTCGTCATGAACATCTGCGAGGGCATTGCCGTCTTGAACTTCGGCCATGTCATCGCCAAGGGCACACCCGAAGACATTCAGAACAATCCCGAGGTCATTGAAGCCTACCTCGGCAAGCAGAAGGAGGCCTAACGATGGGACAGATCTTACAGGTGAACGATCTTCACGTTTACTACGGCAGCATCCACGCCGTCAAGGGCGTTTCCTTCGAGGTCAACGAGGGTGAGGTCGTCACGCTGATCGGCGCGAACGGCGCGGGTAAGTCGACCGTTCTGAACACGGTCTCCGGCCTTTTGCACCCCAAGCACGGCAGCGTTGTTTTTGAAGGCAAGGACTTAAAGGGCGTCCCCGCGCACAAGATCGTCGAGCACGGTCTTGCGCAGGTTCCGGAAGGCCGCCACGTCTTTTTGCAGATGACGGTCGAGGATAACCTCGAAATGGGCGCCTACACCCAGCCGAATTCCACCATTGAAGCGGGCATTGCGGACGTCTACGAGCGCTTCCCGCGCCTCAAAGAGCGCCGCAAGCAGATCGCCGGTACGCTCTCCGGCGGTGAGCAGCAGATGCTGGCCATGGGCCGCGCACTGATGTGCAAGCCCAAAATGCTGCTGCTGGACGAGCCGTCCATGGGCCTGTCCCCGCTGCTGGTCAAGGAAATCTTTAAGATCATCCGCGACATCAACCGCCAGGGCG